>Ga0256405_10000380_pt1 | contig 148175 bp, 141 predicted proteins | sample RumenRJG_02DNA_FD_189096 | JGI IMG/M metagenome (GOLD analysis project Ga0256405, IMG submission 189096) | Bovine rumen microbial communities from Lethbridge, Alberta, Canada - RJG_02 | ecosystem: Host-associated > Mammals > Digestive system > Stomach > Rumen | place: Canada: Alberta... | reverse complement strand
AGCTAAGCTGGGATGGCTCAGCCCAGTGGATTACCGTTTACGTCATGCCGCAGCATAAAAAACGGTAGTAGCAAATAATTGCTACTACCGTTAAGGTCTAACTTTATGGGGTCACTACAGACGGCTGTCCTTATTTTTTTTACATATTCAATTGTCCGGGCAGTACCAGCTTTTCCTTTACAGGAAACTGTTGGTCAAATTTCTCAAAATCCTCCGGATGTTCCTCGGCAACGAAATATGCTCTTGGTGTGGCATATTCCCCCGTGATACCATCAAAATATCCCGGTTTTAGTTCCTTGCATAGGAAGAAGGAGGCGTCCATGCCTTCCGGCAGACCATGATAACGGATTCCCTTGGTGGAAGCCACAACGAAACCGCTTTTGCCGTAAAAATCAATGTTGCCTTCAAAGCATACAGCTCCGCAGCCGAGTTTTATCGCCTGCTCCAGACCATAGTCCAGAAGTATCTTGCCGTAGCCCATATGCTGATATTTTCTGTCTATACAGATGGGTCCCATGGTCATAATCGGCAACTTGGCACCATTATCTATGCTTATTTCAGTACGCACGAAAACAATCTGGCCGATTTTCCTTCCGTCAATCTCCAGCACAAAATCGAGCTGGGGAACAAAATCCGGGTGCTTTCTCAGCTGGTGAAGCACATAGTGCTCCAGACAGCCAGGTCTGTATACATTCCAAAAGCTCTCTCTAACCAGATTTTCTACCTGAAAGTAGTCGCTAGTCTTTTCATTGCGAATTATGTAATTATTCAATGTTTTTTCCTCCAATATATACTGTAAACTATAACGCAGTTTGTTACAGCAGGAGGATTACAGGTGCACTGTAAGCTCCTGCTTACAGCACAATAGGCTTGGAAGTTTTGTTATTAAACAAAAAGCATTCTCCTATATATTAATTATTATTAAAATTTTTTTACATAATATTATACTTGTGTTTGAAAGTCAACCCATATCGCTTACTGGGTTCTCAAAAAATTCTGTAATTGATGCTTTAAAATCTAATCTACATGGAAAAATATGGCATTTAGCAGAGCTACTGGCAGCTTGGGCAGCAACAGGAAAATTGCTTTACCGTTATCCTTTAGCCATTGGCGGTGCAACTTGTATTTGGGGTCGTATTGGGCAACCAGCTTCCAAAAGGCAGCGGAGTGGTTCATTTCCTTTAGATGTGCCAGCTCGTGGATAAGAAGATAGTCTATAACCTCATCTGGTGCCATAATGATTCGCCAATTAAAGTTAAGATTTTTAAGTGACGAGCAGCTGCCCCAACGTGAATCCTGATCCTTTATAAAAATCTTATTGAATGATAATCCCATTTCCTCGGACCAGTAGGCAGTGCGGCTTATGATATAGTGCTGAGCCTTGCGACGGTACCATTTCACCAAAGGCACCTGTACAGGCACTTCAGGATAGATTTTGTAAAAATTTACGGTAAGTTTATCTCCATCTATTTTTACTTGAGGCTTATCCAGTGTTTTCAGTATTTCCAGGGAGTAGTTTCTTCCCCGATATGGCATGGGATGGCCGGTGGACAGATTGCGTATTGCTTTTTTCATTTTATTCTCCAAAATAAATAGATAATATCTATTTTAAGAGGAAAGATATATTTTGTAAAATGGCGTTTATTTAAGTAAATTATAGGCGGCATTAGGGTTATGTACGTACAGCTCACCCAAGGAGCCTACTTCCTTGTGAAGAGCCTGCATTCCCTGTTTCACGGCCCAAAGAGCAACCTGACTTTGTGTATTGGCACTGGCGTTGTTGACGGACTCAGCGGCAATATCGGTATCATCAATGGTAGATACCGCTTAGTAAAGATTCTCCTCCATGGTGGTGTAGTTGGCGGACTGATATTCCAGTCCCTTTTGGGCGGCACCAATGCTGGTAGCCTGATCAAGGGCCGTATTTAAAGCACTGTCAACGGTATCAATGGCAGTGCCCAAGTCAGACAGATCTCCTAGAGTAATGTTGCTGTTTCCTTCATTGTCTGTAAGGCCAAGGCCCGCGGTACTCATATCTCCAAGATTAACTGTTTCATAGCCACTGTCACTGGCCACTTGAATGGACTGGCTGCCATCCAGAAGGCTTTGTCCGTTATAGGTAACCTGGGCGTTGGAATCAATCTGGGATAAGGTCTGATTTACTGATTCCTGCAGGGCTGCAATATCAGAATTGCTGTTGGTGCCATTGGTAGCACTTATTAATGTCTGCTTTAGTGAAGACAAGGAATTTATGGTGTTGCTTACGGCCCCTGCCGCCACATTCAGCATGGCGTTGACTGTCTGGGTGTTGCTGTTGGATTGTGTAACACTGCCTATATTATTGTACATCCGCTGCACAATGGAGTATTCTGAAGCACCCTTGGCTGGACTATAGTATTTGCTTCCCGTTGCTATCCGTTTTATACTTTCTGCCTGTGAAGTTTGGGCACGGTTTAAATCATTCAAAGAGGTGTTAATAACGCTCATTACACTACCAATACTCATATTTTTTCTCCCATCTTTTTTAATCTCATTTTAATGGGCTCATTATATTGGCTAAATATAAATTTTTTCTAAACTGGAAATTAAGAAAAGATAAATAAGGAATTTAATGTGTGTTTAGATTTATGCTCTATTATATATACATGATAATTAAAGGGGGCATTTCATTATGAAAAAATCTAAAATATTGGCCTGTATGTTGGCCACCTCAATAGCTGTTGGTGGATACTGCACTTTAAATTCTGCTTATGCGGCAGAGGCGGATAATACACAATGTATCCTGTTTTCAGATCAGGAAAGGCCTGTTGGCCCGCCACCTGACTGGAAACCACCAATGGGGCCGCCACCAAATGGTTCTGTTCCTCACGGGGCACCACCAAATGGGGCACCACCTAATGGTATGCCAGGGGGATTTGGAGGTCCTGGAAGAGTATCTGAAGTGAAGTATTCAGCGGCTACAGAGATAATCTCCGCCGCCAACCAAAGTGATAAAACATATTCCAGTGACACAGAGGAACAGAGTGCCTTAATAATAAGCACTACTGATAAAGTAAATATTACGAATCCAACTGTATCCAAAACCGGTGATTCGGCTGGCCGGGATAACTGCAACTTCTACGGTCAGAATGCCACTGTTTTGGTAAAGGGTGGGACCACCACTACCATTACTGGTGGCACCATAACCTCGGATGCTGCCGGAGCCAATGGGGTATTCTCCTATGGTGGCAATGGTGGGCAAAATGGGGCTGATGGTGATGGCACCAGGGTAATCATCCGTGATACTAAAATTGTAACTTCCGGCAGTGGTTCCGGTGGTATTATGACCACAGGAGGTGGTATAACTGAGGCCTATAATCTGGATATTACCACCAATGGCCAGTCTTCAGCCCCTATTAGAAGCGACCGGGGAGGCGGAATGGTAACTGTGGATGGCGGTACCTATGTGTCCCATGGCCTTGGTTCTCCGGCTATTTATTCTACTGCGGATATTACCGTGTCCAATGCAACTTTGGAATCTACCATGTCCGAGGGCGTATGTATTGAGGGATTAAACTCCATAACCCTCAATAACTGTGACATGACGGCCAATAATACCAGCTGTAATGCCAACGCTAAATTTAATGACATGATTATGATTTATCAGTCGTTTTCCGGGGATGCGGATAGTGGGACATCCTTCTTGAATGTAAACGGTGGCAGCCTGACTAACAAAAACGGTCACGTATTTCACGTGACCAATACCAATGCGGTTATAAACCTTGATGGAGTTAAAATTGTAAATCAGGACGCTAATAATGTGCTTATGTCCGTATGCGATGACGGCTGGAGTGGTGCCTCTAATATTGCAACGGTGAATGTTGCTCATCAGGAGCTGGATGGCAATATTTTGGTAGGTGAAAACTCCCAGCTAACCTTAAATATTAATGCCAATTCGACCTTTACAGGTGCTATCAGTGGACATATTACCAATGTTAAGGGCGAAACGGTTTCTTCCAAGGTGGGAAATGTTGCCGTATCCCTTGATGATAGCAGTAAATGGATTTTGACGGATGATACCAATATTTCCAGCTTTAAAGGAGATATCAGTCAGATAACCGCCAATGGACATAGCCTTTATGTAGACGGCATCAAAGTCCTATAAAATAACCTTTTACAAATTACCCTCGCCCCATTTTTTCAATTCCAGCAGAATGGGGATGAGGGTTTTTGTTTTTTCCGTGAGATTATATTCAACTCTAACAGGCATTTCATCGTACTGTTTTCTTTCCACTAGACCGTCGGCTTCCAGTTCCTTTAAGGAATTGGCCAGCATGGTGTTGGTAATGCCGTGAACAGAACGCCGCAGCTCGCCATAGCGCACGATTTCATTTCGGTCAATAACGCAAAGGATCATTATTTTCCATTTACCTCCAACGGTATCAATAACCCGCTTCAGACCGCAATCCTTTCCGGCAATGTCATCACATAATGGTTCTCTTGTTTCGTTTTTCTTCATGGTATCATTTTCCTTACTAGATAAATAAAAACTGCGTACTTGATATATTTTTTATACCACATATAATATAACTATCAGCTGATAAATGCAACTCAAAGAGACTTAAAAATTACGGAAATTTACTATGATGAAAGGCATCCAAGCGGATGAAGAGGTGAAAATTATGGAATACAAATTTACTAAGGATAATTTTGATGCAGAAGTAATGAACAGTGATATACCAGTGCTCATTGATTTTTACGCAGACTGGTGTGGGCCGTGCCAGATGATGGGGCCGGTGGTAAAAGAGCTGGCCTCTGAGTATGACGGAAGGGTAAAGGTTGGTAAAGTCAATGTGGATCAGCAGCCCGAGCTGGCCCAGAAGTATGGTGTGATGAGTATCCCGTATTTTGCCTTCATTAAAGATGGTAATCTCTACGCTGATGTGCTGGGAGCAGTTCCCAAAGACAAACTTGCCAGCAAACTAAATTCGATGGTATAACTACTGATAGAAGAGTTCATGGTAAAAGGAGGTCCGGGGGAGTATGCTATATGATGCTGCAATTGTTGGTACAGGGCCGGCGGGACTGTCGGCGGCCACGGTGTTAGAGGCCAGAGGAAAGAATATAATCTGGTTTGGTCCTGAAGAAATGAGTTCCAAAATCGAAAAGGCCGAGAAAATTTCCAATTATCCCGGACTGGGTATTATCACTGGTTATGAGTTAAATGAGCAGTTTCGTGCTCACATTAAGGAACTAGGCATTGAAATTACCAATAAATTCGTTACCAAGATTTCGAATTTTGGCGGTCATTTTACCCTGTTGGCAGATAATGAAATGCATGAGGCAAAGACCGTGCTTCTGGCCTCCGGAATAGCTGTGGCCAAAGGTTTTGAGGGCGAAAAGGAGCATTTGGGCAGGGGCGTAAGCTATTGTGCCACCTGTGACGGCATGTTTTACAAGGGAAAGACCTTGGCGGTATATTGTGGTGACAAAAACTTTTTGCCTGAGGTGTCTTATCTGGCCAATATAGCGGAAAAGGTCTACATGTTTTCCCCTGATGGCCAATTGGCAGTACCGGAAAATAAAGTGGAAAAGCTTGGCGGAAGACTGGCTAAAATACTGGGAGAGAACCGGGTGGAGGCTGTGGAACTAAGTAATGGTGATCAAATTGCCGTTGATGGGGTGTTTGTTTTGCGTAACGCTATTCCGCCGGAGGAGCTTTTGCCAGGGCTGGAGTTGGATGGCCCCCATGTGGCCGTGAACCGTCAGCTCCATACAAATATAGACGGCTGCTTTGCAGCCGGGGATAATACAGGCAGGCCATATCAGATTGCCAAGGCTGTAGGTGAGGGCAATGTGGCAGCCCACGAAATACTGGAGTATCTGGCTAAAATAGACCACTCCTTACAACCTAAGAGATTATAACCGCCGGCTTATTTCCGTGCGAGGAGGAACACTGTTCCTATAATAAGGGCAGTGCCAAGCATATCAATTAATCCAAAGCTGGTATTTAGGAACAGGATGGACAGAATTATGGCGGAGAGTGGTTCAATGGAGCCTAAGATACTGGCCTCTGATGGCTGGATGTGCTTTATGCTGCCAAGGTAACAGCCAAAGGCCAGCACTGTGCCGAAAATAATTATGTAGGCATATATAAAACCGGCCAGAATATTCCAGGTCCCTACAAACTGCCATGGGGGATTAATTGGCATAAGCACAATACCACCAATAAGCATCCCCCAGCCAATTATCAGGGTAGCCCGCCATTTTCGGATAAGGCGCTTGGGCTGCACTGTGTAAAAGGCGGCAGCTACAGCTGAGAGCAGTCCCAAAACCAAAGCAGTCGGGGAAATGGACAGGTAGTCCAGCCTCCCGTGGGTTACCAGCAGAAATGTTCCTGCCACTGCCATAATTACGCAGATAATTTCGATTAATCGGGGAAGATGGCGGGTGCTTAAGGTTATGTACACTATAATAAATACTGGCATCAGGTATTGCAGTACAGTGGCCGCCGCGGCGTTACCGTATTTTATACAGGCAAAATAGGTATATTGTACAGCCAGCATGCCAAATACAGCAAATAACAATACTTCCAAAGCGTCCTTTTTATCATGCCAGATGGAAAGGATGCTTTCTTTATACATAAGCTTGTCTGCCAAGAGAAGAATAAATCCTGCCAGAATCATGCGGGATACCACCAGCCATTCCGTGGAAAAACCACAGTCTTGCAAGAGATATTGTCCGGCCACGCCACTGCCGCCCCACATGGAGGCACCGAAGCTCACCATAAGCAGACCTTTATTTCTGTTAGTCATACACCAAGCCTCCGATTATGCGTGTATTTCATCATTCATTGCCACCATAATACGTTGAACTGGTAAAAGATAAATTATGAGACAGCATATGATCAGGTCCGGAATCACCACACTGGCATTATAAAGCAAGGAATAGATTATAGGTGAGGTTCCTTCCGGGGCATAAGAGCCGAAAAACACTACGCCAGATATAAAGTGAAAAAGGAATTTTAAAGAATAGGCCACGATTGTTCCCCAAATTATCCGCTTATTAAATAGGGCTACCACTGCCATGGCCATATATGGAAAGGGATAATCAAGCAATACCTGTATAGGATGGAAAAAGTAGGGGTTCATAATTAAGGCAATTGTACCACAGGCAAATCCTGCTATAAGACAAATACGGCTGCCATAACAGGCGGCCAGTAATATAAGTGGTATCATACTGCCCAATTGTATTTCTCCACCTTGAGGCATGGCAAAAAGATGGATTTGCGTCAGAACTACGGTCATAGCTATTACCAGGGCAGCCCGGGAGAGTATTTTAGGAGTGAAGTCATTCATTTAGTTTCTCCGAATAGAATAGATAAAATATACATGATTATGAAATAACGTTTAAATATTAAGTAATCTTTCGGCGGCAGCCTGTAAATACACATCTTCAATTGTTTCAATTTGTCCTGCATCGCATTTGGCAGCCAGCTCTGGCTGTATTGGAATGCGTCCCAAAATGTCCAGGTTGTATTCTTTGGCTATTTCCTCAAGGTGGCTTTCACCAAAAATATTATGGCACTTGCCACAATCCGGACACTCAAAATAACTCATGTTTTCCACCAATCCAAGGATGGGAACCTCCATTACAGAAGCCATTTTTACCGCCTTCTCCACAATCATGCCCACCAGCTCCTGAGGGCTGGCTACAATAATAATACCATCCAGTTTTATGGATTGCATTACCGTAAGTGGTACATCTCCGGTTCCTGGTGGCATGTCAATGAAAAGATAATCCACATCATTCCAGATAACATCGGACCAGAACTGCTTTACTACACCACTGATAACTGGGCCACGCCAAACAACGGGATCGGTGGTGTTTTCCAAAAACAAATTCATGCTGACAATATCTATTCCATTGGCGGAAGCCACCGGATAGGCTCCGGCCTGATTACCGAGTATTTCTCCGGATACACCAAACATTTTAGGGATGGATGGACCGGTAATATCTGCATCCATAATTCCTACATGTTGGCCTTTCCTGGCCATTGTCACAGACAGAAGTCCGGTCACCAGGGATTTTCCTACACCGCCTTTGCCACTGACAATTGCAATAGTATGGCGAATATTACTCAGCTCATTAGGTTCTTCATAAGGGATTTTAGTACGGGTATCCTCACCGCAGGTAGTTCCGCAGGAGCTACAATCATGATTACAATTTTCGGACATAATTTGGCCTCCTAAATATTAATTAATACACATAATAAACAACACTTGTCAGTGAAAAATCAATGACAGCCGTGATCTCCACAGGTATGTCCTTCACCATGACCATGATGGTCGCAACGTACTGCTGGATCGTAGGACAGCTTGCCAGCCAACAGAGCTTCAACAGCCACATCAGCATTGCCCTGAACACCACCATATAATTTAATACCAGCATAAGCTAAAGCATTCTGGGCTCCACCACCAATACCACCGCATATGAGAATGTCGATGTTTTCCTGTTGTAAAATCCCGGCCAAAGCACCATGGCCCTGCCCATTAGTACTGATAACCTCAGATTTTACAACCTTGTTATCCTCAATATCATAAACCTTGAATTCACTGGTTTTGCCAAAATGCTGAAAAATTTCGCCATTGCTGTAAGTAACTGCTATTTTCATAAATTTCTCCTTCCTGAATGGACAATGATTATTGTTTCGGTGGGAATTACAACAAGGCTCATTATCATGGCATATTTCATATTCTCCACCGATAATTTTTAAGGGACGTCCTTCTACCAGACAGGCGGCCATTCTTTTCCTGGCAGCGGCATAAAGGGCCTGTACTGTGGTTCTGGCAACATTCATTTGCTTAGAACATTCCTGCTGATTAAGGCCGTTATAATCCATAAGGCGAATGGTTTCGTATTCTTCCAATGGCATTAGAATAGCTGGCATATCCTTAGGGGTATTGCCTGGTACAAATTCCTGTATAGCCGGCAAAGAACAGATTTTTTTCTTTTTGACTGGTCTGGCCATAGTTCGCTCCTTTTGTTTTTGATATATGTCAATAATACTACTTTTGTAACATATGTCAATAATGCTTTGCCTTCTTCTGTTGTAATAAAATAATTTCAAATATTGTAATGCCATTTTTTTTTGAGTAATATTATGATAGTAAACGTAACGAAATACTATTTATCCCACGCTAACGGGTGCTAAGACTCCTTCCTCTAAGGTGGGAGTCAAGCCCCCGTAAGCTCTGGATTTATTCGGCTAAATTCAGTGGGAGAACAAAGCTCCCACTGAATAAGTCTCATTTTACTGGTTTGGTAATGGGTTTGGCAAAGGGGGTGTGTATAGTGAAAATTTTACAGGCTCAAACGGTTGTTTCTCCTTCACCGGAAGAGACATTTAAGGCAGTTATTGAAGCCTGCCAACTAGCTGTAGACAAACAAGCAGATTTATTGGCATTGCCGGAGATGTTTTGCTGTCCTTATGATACAGCCAGCTTTCCCCGTTATGCTGAGTCAGAGGGGGGCGAGATATGGCAAAAATGTGCTGAGCTGGCCAAGAAGTATAATATCTATATTTCGGCCGGTTCGATGCCGGAAAAGGATGAGGCTGGTCAGGTATTTAATACGGCCTATGTTTTTAATCGACAGGGAAAGCAGATTGCCAAGCATCGGAAAGTTCATCTCTTTGATATTGACGTTAAGGGGGGCCAGTATTTTAAGGAATCTGATACCCTGACTGCTGGCCGGGATATAACAGTTTTTGATACGGAATTCGGTAAGGTGGGACTGTGTATCTGCTATGATTTCCGGTTCCCGGAGCTGGCCAGGTTAATGGTTTTACAGGGAGCCAAGGTAATTTTGGTTCCAGCCTCCTTTAATATGACCACTGGTCCACTCCATTGGGAGCTGATATTCCGGGCCCAGGCCATGTTCAATCAATGCTATACCATAGGTACAGCAACAGCCTGCAATATGGCAGACAGCTATCATTCCTGGGGTCATAGCATTGCTGTAGATCCTTGGGGGAAGGTTATGGCCCAGCTGGACGAGAAAGTGGGCTATCAGCTGGTAGATGTGGATTTATCGGATGTGGAGGCTGTGAGACAGCAGTTACCCCTGATTAAACATAGACGGACTGATTTATATAAATTGGAATAAAAATAAACTAAAGACGCCGCATATGTGCTAAAATCAAATTAGATGATTTCATGGGTTATGAGTTTTGTTACGGAAATGGTGCCAGTGAATGTGCCAAAGCGGCCTTTGACAATGGCGAGGGAAATGTAGTTTCCTTGGATAAAAATCTTTCCAGGAAAAAAGTTGTGCGGGTTTTGCAGCCGGAAATAAAAAAATGGGCCGCAAAACAGTAAGTAAAACAATAATACGGCAATAGATGCAACAAGAAAAACACCTATCAGAGGAATATGTATCCAGCTATTATGGATGTATATCACTTCGGTAGGTGTTTTTCTTATGGAAAGTATTTAGTTGTTGGGGGAGTTGCTATAGAGAATTATTAGAAATTATCCTTGATGAAATTTTGGGCAAAATCAGAACATTCCTTGAGGTCGTCTTCATCCGGAGTATTATTAATCATTACTCCATCCTTATAGACCTTGGCACCGTGGTCCTTGCAGCGTTGGTGCCAATCCTGCAGCCATTCGCCGGAGCCCCAGCCATAAGAACCAAACAGCCCTACCGGAATATCCTTGATATTGTTTTCTGCTTCCTGAAAGAATGGTTCAAATTCAGCTTCTTCCAGAACCTCGCAGCCCATGGCTGAACAACCGAATAGGAAACCGTCATAGTCAGCCATTTGGTTGGCATTGAATTGGTCTACAGAATAAAGATCAGTTTCGGCACCGGCGGATTTGGCACCTTCCAGCATGGATTCAGCCATGGCCTTGGTATTACCGGTTCCTGACCAATAAACAACAGCAATTTTCATAAAATATCAACTCCTATATACTTATTTATGCGGCACTGATGACTTCTTGCAGGCTCTCACCGGCCTGTAATCTGGCACACATATTATGGATACAATGATTGTAGCATTCAAAAAGATGCTTTTGGGCTGTGGCATTGAAATATACCTTCCAAAAACCGCTGTATAAATAGTTTTGCCCTTTGTTTTCAATAAAGGCTTGCACATCAGCCGGTGGATAGCCAAGAAATATACCAATTTCGTGGGGGAATCCATCGCACTGGGTGATGCGTTCTTTTAGTCGTTTCAGTAAAGAAGAAATAGTATCCTCACCGATTTCACCTTTAACTGTATAACCAAAGCTGTTTAAAATTTCAATAGCCAAAGGGCGACGGAGCAGACGGGCCAAAATTTGTGGCCGGTAAAATAGCATCAGGGCATGATTTTTTTGCCGGGCCAACAAAATGTATTTTATACCATTACATTTTAAACATTTATCGTGCTTTTGCAGAAATGCGCTAAAGGACTCCTGGGAACTAATTTTAAAGGCCACCATATTACTGCATTTTATCCCCTTGATGGTGGGAGCGCAGTGATATGCCATTTGTTGCTCATAGCTGTCATAGGAAAAACCTAAAATTTTAATCACCTCGCAAAAACTTTTTGATATTCTTTCTCAATTACTCTGTTAGTATAACATACTTGATAACGATTATCAATAAAAAGATAAATTAAAAGCAGAGCGTTAAAACTCTGCTTTTACAATAACTTATATTATTTTAATTCATGTAAGTGATTTATTATCTGAACATAAGGATAGGACAAGAATTCAGCTTTGGAAGTGTTTCCTGTAAGGACCGCAGCAAAGTCTATGCCAGCATTTTGAGCCGCCCCGGCATCGAAGAGACTGTCTCCTACATACAGAACCTCCTTGGGATTTGCGCCAGTCCGATTTAGGGCCATATTTATTCCCTGGGGATCAGGCTTGCTGGCAGTGGTGTCTTCGCTGCCAATAATGAAATCGATAAGATGGGTACAGCCATCCTGCTGGAATTTATCTTCGATGCGATGACGGGTTTTGGTAGAAATAATCGCCATAGTACAGCCAGAGGCCTTCAGTTTTTCCAGGGTAGGAATGGTATCAGGAAAAAAATGGGTATTGGGAGTCATTAATTCATTGGCGTTTTTCTTATAGGCCATGAGGAAATCATGCCGTTTCTCCGGATCAGTTATACCAGTAACCTGTGTAATGGCATCCAACATGGGCATTCCAATGGTTAGCTTGATTTCGTCCCAGGGCTTGGCAGGAAGATTATATTCTTCCATTGTCTTTAAAAAACAGCCCACAATGCCCTTTTCAGAATTTACTAAAGTATAGTCGAAATCAAAAAAATAATACTTATATTTCATGAAAATATGCCTTTCGATTTATGTACAAATCAATTTGTGTTGTATGTAATACGACAATTGATTTTAACACATATCATATAACAATTAAAGTGGGAGCAGCTTTCTTCGGCGATAGTTCTTTTAATTATTTATTGCAGTCAGGAAGGAAAAATAAGAATAATCTTGAATTCTAAACTCATATTAGGAATGATGTTACTATTTTAGGAAAGGCGGAATAATGTATGTTGGTTAATACCGAAATAAAGGACCGTATTGCCTATATAAAAATGCAGAATGGCAAGCACTTTAATTGCCTTAGTGAAGAAATGTGCAAGGAGTTAATTGATGCCATAAAAAACAGTTATGCTATGGAGTGCGTGGGCATTGTCATTAAAGCCGAGGTTAATCGTCATGTGTGGAGTGCCGGTCATGATATTCATGAGTTGCCTCAGGATGGCAGTGATCCATTGGCCTTTAATGTTCCAATGGAGCAGCTGCTTAGAGAGGTGCAGGATGTTCCCATTCCGGTTATTGCCTGCGTGGATGGCACAGTGTGGGGCGGAGCCTGTGATTTGTGCCTATCCTGTGATATGATTGTCAGCTCCAAGGATGCCACCTTTGCCATTACTCCGGCCAAGATTGGTATTCCATACAATGCCTCGGGTTTGATTCATTTTATTAATCAGTTGGGTATTAATAAGGCCCGGGAAATGTTCTTTCTTGGGACCCCAATAGAGGCCGAGGATGCTTTAAATGTGGGGCTTATTAACCACGTGGCCGAGGATGCGGAGGCTTTGGAGCAGCTGTTGGAGGAGCATTTTTTAGCACCCCTTCGTCGCAATAGTGTGCTGTCTGTCAGCGCTATTAAGCGTCAGTTCCGTATTTTATCCCGAGCTGCAACGGTAATTAGCGCGGAAAATTTTGAACGCATTAACGCTTATCGTCAGAAAGTATATAGTGGTGATGATTACAGGGAAGGTATCAATTCTTTCCTGGAGAAAAGGCCACCTCAGTATAAGGGAAAGGCGTCAGATTTGGATTAGATATTGGGCCTATAATATTTTTCATCTTAAGGGGGAGATGGATTTAGATGTTGAAGTATGTACAATGGCGGCTATGGGTACTAATGGCAGCTGCACTAGCTATTTTCTCACTGAATCTGGCCGAGGCAGGACATTTGGAGGATATTGCTGCCAGAGGTGTTATACGAATCGGCACCACGGGAGATTATATACCCATGTCCTATCTTAATCCTCAAACTGGTGAATATGAGGGCATAGATGCTGAACTGTCGGGTATTATTGCCGATTCTTTGGGGGTGAAGATAGAGTATGTACCAACTACCTGGCCGACCCTTACGGCAGATACCTTGGCAGGAAAGTTTGATATTGCTTTGTGCGGTATATCAAGGAATTATGCTCGGGCCAGAATCATGGCTATGTCCGATGCCTATGGGGAAGGTATATTTGGAAAGACCATTCTTTGTCGTAGGGAAGATGCCAAGAAATTTTTGAGCCTTGCAGACATGAACAAACCAGAGGTGCGAGTTATGATAAATCCGGGTGGTACAAATGAGAAATTCGCCAAGGCCAATCTGAACCAGGCCAAGCTTATTGTATATCAGGAAAATGCGGATATACCACGCCAGATAGCAGAGGGAAATGCTGATATCATGATAACAGAAACAGTGGAAGCGGCCCGTTATATCGAAAAGGATCCCCGTTTGGCCGCACCGCTGATTAATGAGCCGTTTACGCGACATTCCTGTGGAATTTTAATGCAAAAGGGGGATCAGGAATTCCTGAACTATATCAATTTTGTCCTAGCGGAGCTGCGCATGGATGGAACTATGTCCAAGTTAGAGGATAAATATTTAAAATGCCATTAATTTTATTCTTTTCAAAAGGAATTGGCTGTTGACCAGAGCTTTAAGAAAGATGTTATAACTGTAAATTATGACTGCGGATTTGTGTATTGCATCTCCGCAGTTATTTTTATGTTTAATCAGACCAATTCCCTGTTTTAATGAAGAGAAAAATATGTTAAAATTAACGGTGGTTTTAATTGAATTTTTAGATGGTTTAGGGGGAGAAATATGCTTACACCAGTAGATATACATAATCAGGAATTTAGCCGCAGTTTTCGGGGCTACAATATGGAAGAAATAGATGATTTTCTTGATCAGGTGGTCAATGACTATGAAAAGCTTTATCGGGAAAATAATAATCTGAAGCGGGAAATTGAGCTTAACGAAAAGGAGATTACCCAGTATCATCAGCTGGAGAAAAATCTCCAGGACACCTTGTTGGTTGCGCAGCGGACTGCTGATGAGGTTACTAATACGGCCAACAATCGGGCCGATGAAATCCGGGCTACAGCCAAGCAGGCAGCGGATAACATCATTCGTGAAGCGGAGATGGAGGCCAAGCGCCGTCTGGAAGATGCTGCCCAGAAGGTTCGGGAAGCAATTAGTGAGTACGAGCGTATTGTCAGCGATAAGCGCCAGTTTATTGCTAAAATGCGTAATACCTTAAATACCGAGCTGGCTATTTTGGGCGATTTGGAAAACCATATGCCAGACAAACAGGAGCATGACGCACTGCTGCAATCCATGAATGTGGAAATTGGCACCAAGGAAGCCTATGAAGCGGTAAATGATGCCTATGAAAATGAGACTCCTGTAGTGGAAAACGAGGGCGAAAATTCGGATGTTGATGAAGAAAATTGATTTGGAGGCAAGACAGGTGCCCTTTGGGTTAGGAATTATTATTTTTATTATAGATCAGCTGGTTAAAAGCTATGTGACGGCTTCCATGCAGTTGGGACAGTCTGTTCCGGTGATTAAGGACGTTTTTTATATTACCTATGTGCTTAATCCGGGAGCAGCCTTCGGTATATTTGAGCATCAGCGTTTGTTTTTCATTATAGTTGCCTTAGTGCTTTTGGGAGCAGTGCTTTATTTTCGCAAGAAGCTCCTGCAGGAGAACTATATGATACAGTACGGTGTAGGCTTGTTATTGGGCGGAGCCATTGGCAATCTTTACGATCGGTTACAAAACGGACTGGTGGTGGATTTTTTCGATTTTCGTTTCTGGCCAGTATTTAACATTGCGGATGTGGCAATTTGCTTAGGGGCAGCCCTTATAATGATTGATATCTGTTTCAGGAGGGACGGGAATGACACTGACATTCAAGGCTGATATTGCTGATGAACGATTAGATGTGTTTTTGACCCGAATGAAGCCGGAGTTTTCCCGCTCCCATGTGCAAAAGCTGATTGCTGACGGTGCCGTAACGGTGTCGGGAAAATCCCGCAAGGGTAATTATCGGCTGCATGTGGACGATGGAGTGGAATTGACAGTTCCGGAAGCCGAAACGGTGGAAATATTGCCAGAGGATATTCCGCTAGATGTTCTTTATGAGGATAACGATATAATCGTGGTGAATAAGGCCAGAGGTATGGTGGTGCATCCGGCTGCCGGAGTTAATTCTGGTACGCTGGTGAATGCTTTGCTGTACCATTGTAAGGATTTATCGGGAATTAACGGGGAAATTCGTCCTGGCATTGTTCATCGGCTGGATAAGGACACATCCGGGGTCATGGTGGCTGCCAAGAACGATAAGGCTCATATCAGTCTGGCCAAGCAAATTCAGGATAAGACCGCCCATAGGGTATATAAGGCCATCGTATGGGGCAATATCAAGGAAGAGGCTGGGGTTATTCACGGAGATATTGGCCGCCATCCTACGGATCGTAAGAAGATGGCCATAGTGCAGGAAAATGGCAAATCCGCTACCACGCATTTTAAGGTGTTGGAACGGTTTGGGGATTGTACCTTGGTGGAGTGCCGTTTGGAAACAGGCCGCACGCATCAGATACGTGTTCATATGACTTATATTGGTCACCCGGTGGTGGGTGACCCCAAATACGGAGCTACTCGTCACGGCAAGGTAAAGGGGAATTTTTCCATTCAGGGGCAGGCTCTGCACTCCATCAGTTTGGAGCTTACCCACCCAACCACAGGGGAGGTTATGACCTTCACTAGTCCTTTGCCGGAGGATATGGAAAAGATTTTAAAGAAGCTGCGAAATAAGTAATGTTCCTAAGAGAAGGAGAGGGCTTTATGGCAACATTTGTGGATAAAACCGTCCTGATGGATGAGCAGGGAATGTTTCGGGCACTTGTCCGTATTTCCCATGAGATTGTGGAAAAAAACAAAGGTGTGGCTAATATTGTTTTGGTAGGTATTCGCTCTCGGGGAGTACCTTTGGCTGAACGTATTGCTGATGCCATTGAAAATATCGAGGGCAGCCGTCCGCCGGTTGGGGTGTTGGATATTACCCTTTATCGGGATGATTTGTCCACCTTGTCCTATCAGCCAATTGTACGGCCAACTACTATGCCGGTGGATTTGGATGGTAAGGTCGTAGTCTTGGTGGATGATGTGTTATATACTGGTCGTACCATAAGAGCAGCCTTGGATGCCATCATTGATATGGGCCGTCCAAAGGCTATTCAGTTGTCAGTATTGGTGGACCGGGGCCATCGGGAGCTGCCAATACGGGCAGATTATGTGGGTAAGAATGTGCCAACCTCCTCCAAGGAGTCTGTAAATGTTAAGGTAATGGAGTTGGACGATGAGGACAAGGTTGTACTCCGTCAGGAAAAGGAATAAACAGTTTATGAATAGCCGTCCCTTATGGGGGCGGCTTTTGTTTTAGTTGGAATATTTTTCTTTTTTTAAAAGAAAAATTTGAACAATTGCGTTATAATGGCGATAGATAGGAATTGCGAGAGAGGAATGGGTTCTTGATGGAAATAATAATGCAAATCAATGAAGCGATAAATCATTTCATTTGGGGCCCTCCCGGTCTGACCTTGTTTGTGGGTACAGGTGTTTATTTGACATTTCTGCTGGGACTGCCTCAGCTTCGTTATTTTTTTCCTGCCTTAGCGGAAGTTTTTAGCTTTAGAGAGAAAAGTGAAGATGATAAATCCATCTCATCTTTTGCGGCCATGACTACGGCCATGGCGGCTACGGTGGGTACTGGCAACGTGGCGGGGGTAGCAACCGCACTTCATTTAGGTGGGCCGGGAGCATTGGTCTGGATGCTCATATCGGCCTTTTTTGGCATGAGTACCAAGTTTGCTGAGGTCACTTTGGCCATTCACTTTCGCCAAAAGGATGCTCATGGGGATTGGCGTGGTGGTCCAATGTATATCCTGGAGCATGGCCTGGGAATGTGGGGCGGTCTGTGGAAACATATCGGAAAGCTGCTGGCAGTTTTATTCGCTCTGTTAGTGTCCGTGGGTTCCTTGGGTATTGGGGCGACTGTCCAGGCTAATTCCGCAGCTGAGGTACTTTTCATGGGCTGGGATGTGGATCCACTGTCCAGCGGTGTCATAATGGCTGTTGCAGTAGGTCTGGTCATTATCGGCGGCTTGGTCACTCTCTCCCGTGTGACGGTGCTGGTGGTTCCGTTCATGATTGTTTTTTATATGGTGAGTGTCAGCATTATTCTGGTCAGTCACGCAGGGCAAATTCCTGTGGCTGTTACCGAAGCCCTCCGTATGGCCTTCAGCCCGGATACCACGGTTATTGCCGGAGGTGTGGCAGGCTGGGTGGTTATGGAAGCTGTTCAGAGGGGCATCGCCCGTGGTGTATTCTCCAATGAGGCCGGGATGGGTTCAGCCCCTATGGCCTATGCCACAGCGGAAGGTGCTCATCCTGTACAGATGGGGTTCTATGGCATCTTTGAGGTGTTCCTGGATACCTTTATTATATGCACCATTACGGGGCTGGCCATTCTCGTTACCGATGCCATGACCTACTATCCTGATTTGACGGGGGCGCAGCTGGCTCTCCAATCCTTTGAGATTGCGTTGGGGACGGCTGGTAAGTATATTATCTCCATCGGTCTGATGCTCTTTGCTGTTACGACGATACTGGGGTGGTATTGGTACGCGGAGACGGCATCCACCTATTTGTTTGGTGTGGGCTTCAAACCGGTCTTGAAATTGTTGTTTATTGTGATGATTATCGTTGGTGCTTCCGGGGCTCAGTTGTTTGATGCCTCTGGCAATGAATACTTAAACGATCTATGGAATATTTCCGATACTCTCAACGGCCTTATGGCCTTACCAAATCTGATTGGATTGCTCCTTTTGTCCTTTATGCTCAGGAAGATTGTGAAGGATTATGATGGACAAATATCGGGTACCATGGCGGAGCCAAAGCCCCGCTCAAAGGAATTGCGTAATTTGTTGCTTGTGTCTGTTTGTGCGGCACTGCTGCCGATTGCCATAATTATCTATGGGGGGGATGCAAGGAATGTTATCCCTGCAAAGGACGTTTCGCTGCAAAGGATGCTGGACAGCGGACAGTTAGTTTTTGGCTATGATGACAACTTCCCGCCTATGAGCTTTACCAACGATAAGGGGGAGGTTGTGGGGTTTGATATAGACATGAGCCGTGAGATATGCTCTAGGTTGGGGGTAAAGTTTGTGCCACGGCCGATTATTTGGGAAAACAAGGAAAATGAACTGTATGGAAAAAATATAGACTGTGTCTGCAGTATGTCTGTGATACCCCAATCCCTGAATGATATGAGCCTGTCAGAATCCTATATAATGGATAACATGGTCTTCGTCATTCGTGGAGACAGCAACATTATGTGGATGCATGACTTTAAGGGCAAAGTGCTTGGTGTGCAGATTGGTTCCACAACCTATGATGCGCTTAAGGAAGCGGATATTACTGATGATGTTACGGTGGTGACCCTGGAGAACAATATGGCAGTTCTCCAGCAGCTGAAGGAGGGTAAGCTGGATGCGGGACTGGTGGATTCTCTGACAGCATTTTATTTTATACGTTCCAGCAGTGAGCGGTATTTTATTCTGCATGACAGCCTTGGTGATGAGAAATTAGCCATTGGTTTCAGGAAAGAAGACAAGGAACTGCGGGACAGGGTGCAAAAAATCCTCAGCGATATGATGGCTGACGGAACTCTGGAAAAAATCTCCCAAAAGTGGTTTGGAAGCGATATTATGATTGTCAGATAATTTCTGCCAGGAGGAAGAAAATGGATGTAAAAAAAGAAAAGACAGTCGGTTCTGTCCTGAAAAGAGTGGATATGACCACGATTCTCATCCTGTTTTTCCTGGGTGTGGTTATGGTCTACTACACGACGCTTCAATCCGAGATGAAGCAGAAAGTTATTCTAAATCAGGAACTGGTCGCCACTAAATCAGCGGATCAGATAAATGATTATCTTTCCACAGGTATTGATATCATGCGAATTACTACCTGCACCTTGGATGGTATGATTCGCGATGGGAGCTCTCAAGGGGAGATACTGTCTTTTTTGGAGAGTCAGACTAAAGTTGCTGAACACATTACTAAGGAAAAAACTTCGGACATATACGCTGTGGTAGATGACGAATTCCTTTCTGGAGTTGGCTGGGTGCCCGATGCGGATTATGTTGCCAAGGAGCGTCCTTGGTACACTGACGCTATGGTGAATATCGGACATGTTGCTGTTGTGGATCCCTATCTTGATGTGCAAACTCATGCCATGATGATAACCTTATCCAAGTCCCTGGCAGATGTAAAAAGTGTGGCGGCCATGGATTTATCATTGGAACCATTGCAGAACTTGATGGAGGAATTGGTTGCAAATGGTGATTCGGATATTGAGATTGTTATGGACCGCAAGTATCGGGTCTTGGCCCACTCGAATCGGGGGGAAGTGGGGAAACGTTACAGTACGGAGGAAGATACCTTTGGCCGGGCCTTGGTAGACAAGCTGCGTTCCTCCAATGAAAAATACTTTTCTTTTCGATATGATGATGCAGAGTACATCGTGTACACGATGCCGGTGGCGGATAGCTGGCTGTGCCTGTCTGTATTTAATGCCACGGCCACCTTTGCCCAGCTCAGAAGGACTTTTCTTTTGACGTTATTCGTATCTCTGCTGGTTATTTCCATTCTTATGTTCATCATGAACAGCTATGAAAATAAGACTCGTCTGGCGCAGGAGTACAACCAGAAAGCTATGGCCGCGGCGGCAGCCACCGAAGCGAAGTCCTCATTCCTGTCGAATATGTCCCATGAGATACGCACTCCCATCAATGCCGTTCTGGGTATGAATGAAATGATTTTGCGGGAATGTGAAGATAGGAATATTCTAGGCTATTCCGAGAATATAAAAGCAGCGGGAAATATCTTACTGAGTCTGGTTAATGATATTTTGGATTTCTCCAAGATAGAAGCCGGTAAAATTGATATTATTCCGGTGGAGTATGATCTGTCTACGTTGCTTAATGATTTGGTCCTGATGGCCAGACTTCGCGCCGAGAAAAAGGATCTGACCCTGACTCTGGATTTTGATCGAAATACGCCCAAGCTGCTTTATGGGGATGATGTCCGCATCAAGCAAATTATCACTAATATCCTGATTAATGCAGTGAAGTATACGGAGCGTGGCGGCGTAACTTTCTCTTTGGGATACCAGCCTGTTGAGAATGCTGCTGACAAGGTTATGCTTACCGTTGCAATTAAGGATACAGGTATTGGCATAAAGCCTGAGGACATGGAGAGGCTGTTTTCCAAATTCGAGCGTATTGAGGAAAAACGCAACCGCCATATTGAGGGAACAGGTCTGGGTATGGCCATTACCAAGATGTTGCTGGACAAGATGGATACCCATTTGGATGTGACAAGCGTTTATGGTGAAGGCTCCACTTTCTCTTTCTGTATTGAGCAAAAAGTGGTGAAGTGGGAACCGTTAGGTGAGTATGAAGCTTCCTATGCGGCGATGCTCCAGAGCCACAAAAAATACCGGGAAAAATTCACGGCTCCGGAAGCCCAGGTACTGCTAGCAGATGATAATGAGATGAATTTGGTAGTCTTTAAGAGTTTGCTGAAGCAGACCAAGGTGCATATAGATACCGCCAAGGATGGCATGGAAGCTGTGCAAGCGGCTCTGACCAAGAAGTATGATCTGATTTTCTTGGACCACATGATGCCGAATAAGGACGGTATCGAAGCTCTTAAAGAATTGCGTGAGCATCCGGAGGGGCCAAATATTAATACCACAGTAATCGCCCTCACGGCTAATGCTATCTCTGGTGCCAGGGAGCAATATATTGCGGCTGGTTTTAGTGATTATTTGGCGAAGCCTGTGAAAGCGGAGGAGCTGGAAAAATCACTGATTTACTATTTGCCAGCTGACAAGGTATTACACTCCACGGAGGATAATACACAAGAGTCCGTAGAGACTGTAAAAGAAGCAGAAGATATTCCGGAAGTATTACGGAAACTTCAGGAACAACCGTGGATTGATCTTAAATGCGGAATCGATAACAGCGGTTCAAGGGATGCCTATTTGCCATTGCTGCAAATTTTTTATGAATCTATTGATGAAAAGGCCGATGAAATTGAAGAATATTTCGGGAAGGATGATTGGCAGAATTATACTATTAAAGTCCATGCTCTGAAGAGTTCAGCCCGTCTTATTGGGGCGATGGGGTTCGGTGAAGAAGCACAAATGCTGGAAAACGCGGGGAAAGCTGGCAATCTAGCTTATATTCACGAGCACCATGAAGCATTTTTGGCCGAATACCGCAGCTTTAAAAATTCTCTGGCAGAAGTATTTGTTGAAACGGAGGAAGAAAAGCCAGAGGCCGACCTGGATTTACTGGAGAGTGTCTATGAGGAAATCCGTTCGGCAGCGGAGGAAAATGATGTGGACACTCTGGAGGCGATTTTTGCTGAGATGGAGGAATACTCCATTCCGGATAAGGAGCAGAACCGGTGGGAACAGCTAAAGTCCGCTGTGGAGCAGGAAAAATATGATGATATCGCTAATATATTGAATTAAAAATGTTAAAATGTTTTGGATGTATGTTGAGCTAGGAGGTTTTAAAAATGCAAAAATTCGTAAAAATGACCGGTATGACAATGCTAGTGGCAGCACTGTTGCTTTTGTCTGTGGGCTGCTTTGCGGAAAATTCTTCCACAAAGTCACAGAATGATGTGGTTGACCTGAATAAGTTTCCTGCCTTTACAACTGTTGATATAGAGGGTAACACTGTTACACAGGAAATCTTTAAGGGAAAAAAGGTTACTGTAATCAATATATGGGGTACATTCTGCCCACCATGTATTGGTGAGATGCCTGAGCTGGGTAATTGGGCCAGGGAAATGCCGGCTGATGCGCAGATCATAGGTGTTGTCTGTGATATTGGTGACAAGAATGATAAAAAAACCATTAATAAGGCCAAAAAAATTACAGCAGAGGCCAATGTGAAATTTGTAAATATTATCCCCGATGAGGAAATCATGACTTATCTGGAACGGGTTGAGGCAGTTCCTACCACAATCTTTGTGAATTCAGAGGGTAAAATAATCGGTGAGACGGTGGTAGGAGCCGATGTGGACAAATATAAGGCACTTTTGAAGAGGTATCTAAAGTGACAAGGATTGGAAAAATTCGGCTGCTGCTTTTACTGGCAGCTTTGAACTGTATATTTTTAGGTGTATGGCGAGGTGAAGCTGTGCTCATTTTCCAGAAGGCCATTCGTATCTGCATGGAATGTATAGGATTGGGGTGAGGTTATGCGCATTGGCTTCGAACTGCGCCGCAGATTCGTGCAGATCATGACGGTTTGTCTCACCAACTGGGAAATGACCAATCTGTTCACTGGGAAAATTTATAAGGGACCAGGGAAAAATCTGTGTGCTCCTGGCTTAAACTGCTATTCCTGTCCGGCGGCAACTCTTTCTTGTCCTATTGGTGCCCTGCAGACCGTGGGAGCAACGTCAGGTTTTGGCTTTAGCTTTTACGTCAGCGGATTTTTATTGCTGTTGGGAGTGCTGATGGGACGGTTTGTCTGCGGCTTTCTATGTCCCTTTGGCTTTCTGCAGGAAATGCTGCATAAAATTCCTGTACCCAAGAAGAAATTGTTTCCACCCTTGATATATGGTAAATACATTGTATTGGTGGTGTTTGTGTTGCTGGTGCCCTTATTGGGAGCCAGTTTTGGCAGCACGGGATTGCCGGCCTTTTGCCAGTACATTTGCCCGGCAGGGACCTTGGAAGGGGCGATACCTTTATTGCTGATCCATCCGGAATTCCGTCAGGTTGTTGGTATGCTGTTTGCCTGGAAGTTTGCTATACTCCTTGGAGTGGTTATAGGCTGTATGATGGTTTTTCGCTTTTTTTGCAAAACCCTCTGTCCTCTTGGGGCAATTTACGGCTTGCTTAATCCGGTAAGCCTATATCGCTTGCGAATGGCAGAAAATCGTTGCACAGACTGTGGTATATGCCAAGAAACATGTCCTATGGATATAGATCCTGCCAGTCAGTCAGCCTCAGCTGAATGTATTATGTGTGGAAAATGCGTGGAAGCCTGTCCCCATCAAGCTTTGTACTTGGGGAGGGAAAATAAAGAGAGGTGTAGTGGATGTTAAAGAAAATTTTACTGCTGACAGCACTAGGTCTTATGCTGCTGACCTTGCCTGTGTTGGCGGCAGATACTGACCAGTCTGACAATGATAGTCCGGAGAGTACCTATAGCCAAAGCGATGAATGCCAAGACGGCAGCTGTACCTGGAAAAGAGGAAAGATTTATGCAACAGATTAACGAAGAACGACTTACTGGTGAGCGGGCTTTATTCATGAGTAAGGACCTGGAGATAAAGAATTGTATCTTTGCCGATGGAGAATCACCTTTAAAGGAAAGTCAAAACATTTCCATTGAAAATTCCAGTTTCCAGTGGAAATATCCCCTGTGGTACTGCAAGGATATCACGGTAAAGAACAGTGCCGTTTTCGAAATGGGCCGGGCCGGTATATGGTACACAGATAATGTATCCTTTGATGATGTGCTGTTTGAGGCCCCTAAGGGATTTCGGCGTTGTAACGGTATAAAACTGCAAAATGTTGATTTTCCTAATGCGGATGAGACTCTTTGGCATTGCAGCAACATTACTATGAAGCGGGTATCTGCCAAAGGAAATTATTTCGCCATGAACAGCAGAGATATACAAATAGACAACTTCCATCTGGCAGGCAATTATTCTTTTGATGGCTGTGAGAATGTGGAGATAAGCAATGCTAAAATGATTTCCAAGGATGCCTTTTGGAACTGTAAAAATGTTACAGTGAAAAATTCCTATATTTGTGGTGAATACATCGGTTGGAATTCGGAAAATATCACCTTGGAAAACTGTACCATTGAAAGTAATCAGGGCTTCTGCTATATGAAGAACGTTACCTTGAAAAACTGTCGTCTCCTCAATACAGATTTGGCCTTTGAATACGTGTCTGAAGTGGATGCAGAGGTAACTACAAAAATTATTAGCATAAAAAATCCAATTTCAGGCAGGATTAAAGCGGCCGGTGTGGAAGAGATAATATTTGATGATAATAATATTGATGAGAAGGCCACGGAAATTATTTTAACGGATTAAGTGCAGGTATTTTATGAATATAGTCAGCTTAATTCAAAATGAAACGCATCTGGAATGGCGGCAGATGCTGAAATGCGTCTGGGCTTTGAGTATTCCGGCCATATTGGCCCATGTGACTTACATAATCATGGAATACATTGATGCAGCCATGGTGGGCAGCCTGGGGGCAGCAGCCTCGGCCTCCATCGGTCTGGTGGGCCCGTTGCTGTGGCTGACCTATGGCCTGTGCAGTGCCACAGTTCAGGGCTTTTCCGTGCAGGTGGCCCAGTTTATTGGTGCCAAAAATCTTCAAAAATCCCGGGATACCTTTCGCCAGGGCTTGATTTTTGTAGTGGGGTTTTCCTTGGTTTTAAGTGGAATCGGCATATGGTTTAGCCCGGATTTACCATTGTTTTTAGGTGCCACCCCGGAAATATATCAGGGAGCCTATGAGTATTTTCTGGTATTCATGATAGGCTTGCCGGTAATAATGCTGAGAATATTGGCTACTTCCATGCTCCAATCTAGCGGCAGTATGAAATCTGTCAGCTTTTTTAACAGTATTATGTGCGTTTTGGACATATTGTTTAATTTCTACTTTATATTTCCTACCCGATATATCTCGGTGGCTGGCTTGCAGTTTTGGTTGCCGGGGGCTGGTTATGGCGTAATGGGAGCGGCCATTGGTACTATTACAGCTGAGGCAGTTACAGCTGGCATTTTATTGTATTTATCTTTTATGCGGGCCAATTATCTTCGCCAAAAGGCGGGAATGGCCTGGCACGTTACCAAAAAGTGTATGGTGGATGCCTTTAAAATTAGTACGCCTATCGCGGCGGAGCAGTGTATATTGAGTGGTTCCCATGTGGCCATGATGCTTATGGTAGCTCCTTTGGGCACGGTGGCTATTGCGGCCAACTCCTTTGCTATTACGGCAGAGTCTCTGTGCTATATGCCAGGAATGGGCATTGCCATTGCGGCAGTGACCTTGGTGGGGCAGAGTATCGGTGCCCGTAAGCCGGATTTTGCCCGGGGCTTTGCCAAGTTTTCCGTGGCAGTGGGCATGGTGACCATGGGTTTGTTGGCCTTATTGATGTATATAGTGGCCCCATATGTATTTGCTTTTTTGACTCCGGTGGCAGAAGTCCAGGAAATGGGTACGGAAATTCTTCGTATAGCCTTATATGCAGAAGGTTTTTTTGCCATTCCAATAGTTGGGGCTGGTGCCCTGCGGGGGGCTAGGGATACCTTCTACCCCAGCCTGATTAATTTAGCCAGTGTGTGGGGGATTCGCATACCATTGGCCTATTTTTTGGTAAGTCAGAATGGCATTCACGGTATTTGGTGGGCCATGTGTATTGAATTGTATGTACGGGCATTATTGTTTGCACTGCGGTTATACAAGCAGAAATGGAACAACAGGGGGAGCATGGAGTGAAATATGATTTTGACACGGTGATAAACCGGCGCAACACCAATTCCTTAAAATGGGATGTGGCGGAAAATGAGCTGCCCATGTGGGTGGCAGATATGGATTTTCCGGTAGCCAAGCCCATTTTGGAGGCAATTCAAAGTAAATTGCAGGTGGGTGCGCTGGGCTATTCCATTATTCCTGCCGGCTGGAATGAAGCCTATGTCAGCTGGTGGCAAAGGCGGCATAATTTTACCATGGAGCCTGATTGGCTGATATTCACCACCGGGGTTTTACCGGCAATTTCTTCAGCAGTACGTAAGCTTACCACCCCTGCGGAGAAGGTGCTTATTCAGACACCGGTATATAATAATTTCTTTAATTCTATTGTGAACAATGGACGGGTGGTGGTGGAGAGCCCTTTAAAGTATGATGGCAAGGATTATTCCATGGATTTTGAGCAGCTGGAGCAGGATTTATCTGACCCTCAGGTGAGTCTGATGGTGCTGTGTAATCCCCAAAATCCTTCCGGGCATTTGTGGTCCAGCTATGAGCTGTTTAAGGTGGGGGAGTTGTGCCAGAAATATAATGTGACAGTAATTGCCGATGAAATACACTGTGATTTAACGGATCCAGGTAAGGAATATGTGCCCTTTGCCTCAGTGTCAGAGGTATGTCGGGATATTAGCGTTACCTGTATCGCTCCTACCAAGACCTTTAATATAGCTGGGGTTAATTCTGCAGCGGTAATGGTGCCCAATAAATTTCTGCGGCACAAAATGTGGCGGCAGCTGAATACTGACGAAGTGGCAGAGCCGAATATAATCGCCATGGAAGCTACCGTAGCGGCTTTTAATAAAGGTGAAGAATGGCTGGATCAGCTACGGGACTATATATACGAAAATAAAAAGCTTTGTCAGGAATATATTGAACAGAATATTCCTGAGATATATCTGGTACCATCGGAGGCAACATATCTTTTATGGCTGGATTGTTCCCGGTTTTGTGATAATTCCGTTGAACTGGCGGAATATATACGGCAGAACAGTGGATTGTTTTTGTCGGAGGGAGCTGAATATGGTCAGGTTGGCAAACAGTTTTTGCGCATAAATATTGCCTGTCCAAGGTCGGTGCTGAAGGATGGATTAAGTCGCTTGGAAAAAAGTATTAAGGACTATTTAAAAAAGTAGTAAAGCTTCATTACAGGATGTTCAGCGGAGGTAGTCTATGAACAATCAGGATAGTAAACGAATTACTGTTGAAGCCAAATTAAATAATTTAAGCAAGGTAAATGACTTTGTGGAGACCTTCTTGCAAGAACTGGAATGTTCCCCTAAGGTACAAATGCAATTGGAGCTGGTGGTGGAAGAAATATTTTCCAATATCGCCAATTATGCTTATGGGGATGAGGCTGGTAATGTGATTATTGAAGGTAAACTGGAGGATGATGCCGCCAAATTCAAGCTAAGGTTTATGGATAAGGGAACTCCTTACAATCCATTAGAGCAGCCGGAACCCGATGTAAATAAAGGAATTGATGAACGGCCAATAGGTGGTTTGGGAATATTTTTGGTGAAGAAAAACGTGGATGATATTACCTATCAGCATGAGAATGGGCAAAATATCCTGACTATAGTAAAGACGCTGTAGTGGGGGACCTCATCCGTCAGCCTCTAAAAGACACCGACGGAGCTTTGCTCCTAGTCCTTTAGGGCTTCCCCAGAGGGGAAGGCATGTGTATATGAAGGGAGTAAGTTAACTATGGAAATCAACAAGGAATTAAATGGCAATAAATTGAACATCGCTTTGGTAGGACGCCTGGATGCGGTTACAGCCGCGGATTTGGATAAGGTTATCCAAAACGAACTAAATGGTATTGAGGAGCTGACCATGGATTTCAGCGGGTTGGATTTTGTGGCCTCAGCAGGTCTTCGGGTACTGCTGGTGGCTCAGAAACGTATGAATAAGCAGGGCTCCATGAAGATTTTTCATGTGAATGATGATGTAATGGATGTGCTGGATATGACTGGTTTCTCCAATTTTCTGGATATAGCGGATTAATTGTTGAGTAAAGATATCTTTTGACCTTATGGAATAGTGTAATCATATATAGTCGCTAAGGGTGATTTTATGAAAGAAAGAATTTATTCCTGGTGGTTTTTACAGAAAGGCAGTATTCGCAATCGTATATTTCGTTTGTTATTCCTGGGCAGTTTGACTGTGTTTGTATTGCTGGGAATATTGGTTGCTTATGGACTTTATTCCATGAATTCGGCTCTTATTGATGAGAGCGAGCATTTAAGTGATTCCTCGGCCCAATATATCGAAACGGTGACCAGCCAGCAGATAACCGAGCGGTTGACTGACGTGGCCCAAAGTCGGGCCTATGCCATAGAGACAGAGATTTTGGCTATTACGGATAATACCAATTATATCGTTAATGGGCTGGAAAGTATTCTGAAGAACCCTCAGGATCATTCACCTGTGGTTTTGCCGGACCCGCGCAATCAGCCGATAAGATCCGGAGAAGTTTATGTCCACAGGGGGGCAAACTTATATAATAAGGGAGTAACACCAGAAATTCAGCGGGAAATTGAACTGGTGGCTAACGTTAAGGAATATTTTGAGCCTATGGCCAAGCAGTATGGCCAGTACGAATCCAGTATCTTCCTGGGCTCCAAGGATGGATATGTTATAGCGGTGGATAACACTCCAGGTCAGGATTATATTACGATTACCGAGTACTTTTTGCAAAGCTACGAGCCCACTGAGCGGGGCTGGTATAAAAATACGCAAAATCGGGGAGAAATTACCTTTAATGATATTTATGTAGGAGCGGAAGGCTTCCCTAGTTTTACCTGTTCGGCTCCTTATGAGGACGCCAATGGCTTTGCCGGGGTTGTGGCCATAGCCTGCTCAGTGCGGTCAATTTCCGATATTATTGACAGCGCAGTGGTGGGTGACACAGGTTTCAGCTTTGTTTTAAACGATCGGGGTAAAGTTATGCTATCCACCCGTCATGAAGGGATAATGTCAGCGGAGACTGGCGAAGACTTGCGGAAGATGGGTATTGACAGTCTGTCAGTGGCAGTTAATAAGATGATTGAAGGGAAAAAAGGCTGGCAGACGGTGCTTTTAGATGGGGAAGAATATTTCCTGGCCTACGCTCCAATGTCAAAGGTTAACTGGAGTTTTGGCACTCTCATTGCCAAGAAAGAGGTTTTGAAACCGGCAGTAGAGGCCAAGCAAAATGTTATTGGCCGCATAGATGATTTTCGTGATTTGATGAATAATAAAGCCATTCAGTTTATGTTGGTGGCAATTATCTGTTTGTGGTCGGTTTTGGTATTGCTGTATCATCTCAGCTCCTGGCTTACGGGAAAATTTGTAGAGCCGATAAAGGAGTTAACCAATGGTGTGGACGAAATAGCGGCGGGCAACCTGGAAAAGAAGATTTCCTTGCCTACGGGAGATGAGCTGGAAAAGCTGGCTAACGCCTTTAATTCCATGACTGATGAGCTGCAAATTCATATTGCTAATCTTACAAAGGTTACTATGGAAAAGGAGCATATAGCCACGGAGCTGGCGGTGGCCACTGACATACAGGAAAGCATGCTGCCACATATATTCCCCTTTGCGCCGGAGCATGAGGAATTTGATATATACGCCTCCATGCAGGCCGCCAAAGAGGTAGGGGGCGACTTCTACGATTTTTATATGCTGGATGATGAACACCTGATGGTAACCATTGCAGATGTGTCCGGTAAGGGGGTGCCGGCGGCCTTGTTCATGGTTATTGCCAAAACATTGCTGAAGAACTCGGCTTTGGCTATGGAGCATGTGGAGGATTTGGCCAATGTTATGGCCCGAACCAATGATCAGCTGTGTCAAAACAATGATGCCATGATGTTTGTGACGGCCTTTATGGGGGTATTAAATCTTAATACTGGTCGGTTTAGCTTCGTTAATGCTGGTCATAATCCACCGTTAATTTATCGGGCGAAGGATAATAAATTTGAATATATTTCCGTTGAGCGTAATTTTGTAATGGGCGGAATGGATGGCATCGATTTTGTGGAACAGGAATTGACTCTTGATAAGGACGACCGTCTGGTGCTGTATACTGATGGCATTACCGAGGCACTGAATGAGAATAAGGAACTTTTTGGTGAGGAAAGACTTCTGGAGGCATTAAATAATGCCAACGTTCAAGAAAAGAGTGTTAAGCAATTACTGAAAGACCTGAAGCAAGTGCTAAATGATTATGTTGGCACGGCAGAACAATCGGATGATATGACCATGCTGGCCCTTATCTATAATGGCAAAATGACACATTAACTGACAGGGGAGGATAACGGACGATGGGGGATAATACAAAATTTGTGGACCTGCCCTTGGCAGATAAAGCGGCCATCGAGATGCAATATGGTGCTCGGGGTGATGTGTTAGCCAACAAGATTAAATATGTACGGGAGCTCACTACGGCGGAGGCGGGTACCTTCAGCAAGAAGGATGTAGCCCATCCGGCAGCTTCGGTATTACAGACCTTGTATAAATTGACCGGCAAGCTCCTGCCCCTAAAATTTAATGTGGCAGTGGACCGGGCCTTTGATACTGAGGATGCTTTGCGGACCAATTACGTTCTGGTGGAAGACCGCTTTTTGGCGGTGGTTATGAATAAGCGCAATACTCCATTGGAGATTGGTTATCATAACCTGAAATCCTTGGACAAGGATGAAGTGGATGCTGAGCTCAGGAAAAGTATGGAAGCGGAAATCCGCTTAGGCTTTGATCTGCTGCGGGGACAATTAGCCCGTTTTTCCGTATATAATACTGCCGAGGATGAGTATGCTATTATCATTACAGCGGTGGAAGCCCTTTTTCAGAATTTTGACTTTAAAAAGATTTTTCGGGCTGCCTTAAATATTCCTGAGCCACCAGATATTTCCAGTATTATGGCCAATATCCGGGTGGGGGCCGGGGCAATGTCCGGGCCTATAAAGGATTATTGGTCCAAGTTGCTGGTGGACATGCCGGCACCGGCCAAGGTTCCCCATGGGAAGGGTAACTTTTCTCGTAAAAAATATAGTGAGGAAAATTATTTGACTCATGTGCCACGGGATATTCTTTCGGATCTTAAAATCAAGGCTGAATCCAACAAGATAATGCTTATGTCCATTTTGCAGACAGCATGGGGCTTTCTACTTCAACAATGCAATGAGCAAACTAATATCAGTTTTTGTGTTTTTGTTCCCCAAAAGAAAAAGCAGGATGGTAATCCTGGGGCTCAAAGCATTGTGCCGGTTCGGCTTCAGGTGGATGGCAACCCTACGGTAAAGGATTTAATAATAAAGGCCTTTAAGCAGTTTGTAATATCGCAACCTTATGCCACTTTGGGGCGGGAAGATATTATGAATTTGATGGGACAACAGGCGGAAGATTTTGATCATTATCTGAATTTCTATGATTTTTTTGCCGAGTCCAAATCTTATGCGGACATAATCGGTGCAAGCGATGGTAAAGTTGTCACCCAGAAATATTGGGATGTACGGGATGCTTTAATGGAAGTGTTCTTCCGCAATGATGACAATCAGGTTGTTCTGTCGGTTCATTACAATAGTGAGGTTTATCCGCAGCAGGATGTTGTCGTGCTGATGAAACATTATATGTTGGTTTTGCAGCAGATGCTAACGGATTGGAATGAACCATACGAAAAATTCATGGAACGCTTGGGTAAACATTGGGAAGCAGTACTGGATCAGTTGGTTAACCAAAAGGAGGATCCTCGGTCCATCATTCAGGATGCTTTGTCCAGAATAGGCTTGTTCCAGGAATGCGAGCAGGGAATTATTCAGTTGTTTATGCGGGATGCCAAATTATATACCAAGTTTGAGGGGGATCGTATTTCCGAGCAGGATGTGGAGAATCAGGTGGTATTTGTTCTGCAAGGAAAAGTGGCCCGTAGTATTGAAACCGGTGATGGCTGGTACAATACCTTGGATATTTTAAAGGAAAACAGCTGGATAAATGAATGCGTTCTGCTGCCAAAGCGGAAGGTACGGGTTTCGGCAGAGGTAATTACTGAGCAGGCAACCATACTTGTGGTGCCGTATGTAACCTTGCTGGAAACCTTGAAGAAATCACCTCTTTTGGCACAAAATATCATCATACACACCATGCGCCAGCTGGAAAAATATCAGCGGCTGTGGATCCAGTCATAAAAAAAGTGGTCATAGGAGAGATGCTTCCTATGGCCACTTTAATTTGATTAAATTATTGTCCGGTTACTAAAATTGTATATAACACAAGCTGCAGTGCTGCCACAAATTTGGCTACAGAGGAAAGGGTGCTTACTAAATCCATATCCCGATCGGTCATACGGATGAAGCGTTTTAAAACATCGTCCTTTATATTAGGGATTTTTAATGCTGCAGATATTTTTAAGGTTTGCCGCAAGGACAAAATCTGTTCCACGATGAAAAAAAGAACAAATACCAGGAATAGCAGAATACGAAGGTAATAGTGATTTTCTGCAGTATAGGCATAGGTATAGGTCAAATAAAAACCTGCCAGGTCGAAGAGAAGCAAAATCACATACAGCACTAGCATGGAGGAGCCCACACTGGATGGGGAAATCATGCGGCACATTTCGATTAGCTCGCTGCGAAGCTCGTCCCGATCTTCTTCTCTATTTTTCTTAAACAATACGTGATACATAGTGTATGTGTTTAATAAAATCCATACTAAGGCAAATAAATAAATCCCTTCCATAAGATCCTCCTGGAATTCTGAAAGTCTTCTGTACTAAATTATAACAGTTTTATAAGAAAAATAACAGGCTATGAAGAATACTACATATAAGAATGTTGTTTATTATTGGAAATAATAGGAAATAATTATAGAAAAAACGATTGACATTGTAAAACCACTATAATAATATAAGTATGCTGAAAATTAAGATGTGGTTATAAAAAGGAGCGTAGGACTCCTTTTTTAATGTAATGGGAGGAATTTTAATACTATGAGTATGAATGAAAACTTGAGAAATATTGCTATAATTGCGCACGTTGACCATGGTAAGACTACCCTGGTGGATGCTATGCTGCAGCAGAGCCATATTTTCCGTTCCAATGAACAGGTTGCGGAGCGAGTAATGGACTCCGGTGACTTGGAGCGTGAGCGTGGTATTACAATTCTCTCCAAAAATACAGCTATCATGTATGAGGGGACTAAGATCAATATCGTTGATACCCCGGGCCATGCTGATTTTGGCGGCGAGGTTGAGCGCGTATTGAACATGGTTGATGGCGTGCTGCTTCTGGTAGATGCCTTTGAAGGTCCAATGCCTCAGACCAAATACGTATTGCGTAAAGCTTTGGAGCAGGGGTTGAAGCCTATCGTTGTTATTAACAAAATTGACCGGCCGGATCAGCGGGTTGATGATGTATATGATGAGGTTTTGGAGCTGTTCATGGAGCTGGATGCTGATGATGAGCAGTTGGATTTCCCTTGTATTTATGCTACTGCCCGTGATGGTGTGGCTAAGTATAACATGGAAGATGATAATGATAACCTCATTCCACTGATGGAAACCATCGTTAAGGAAATCCCATGTCCGCATGGGGATGCTGAGGGTCCGCTTCAGATGATGGTTACTACTCTTGAGGCTGATGAATACGTTGGTAAGGTGGCAGTAGGCCGTATTATCCGTGGTACTGTAAAGCCAAATCAGGCAGTGGTTCTGCTGGATGGAGATTCTGAGACCAAGGCTAAAATTGGTAAGGTATATACTTATCAGGGCCTGAACCGGGTAGAGGTGTCTGAGGCATCCATGGGTGAAATTGTATGCCTCACTGGTCTTGGTAATGTAAGCATTGGTTATACTGTTGCCGATGCAGAAAATCCAGAGGCTTTGCCTAGCATAAATATTGATGAACCAACTCTGTCTATGACCTTTGGCGTTAATACCAGTCCATTTGCTGGGCGGGAGGGCCAGTTTGTTACCTCTCGTCATTTGCGGGATCGTCTTTTCAAGGAAGTTGAGACCAATGTGTCCCTGCGGGTAGAGGAAACAGATTCTGCTGATGTATTTAAGGTATCCGGCCGTGGTGAGTTGCATTTGTCCATTCTTATTGAAACCATGCGTCGGGAAGGTTATGAGCTTCAGGTAGGTAAACCTGAGGTTGTTTACAAGACAATTAATGGTCAGAAATGCGAGCCAATGGAGAATTTGACCATAGAGGTTCCACAGGAATATATGGGTACTGTTATGGAATCCCTTGGTACCCGTAAGGCTGAGTTGGCCAACATGACTGAGGTTTCTGGCTATATGCGTATGGAATTCCTGATTCCAGCCCGTGGCTTGATTGGCTTTAGAAGCGAACTGCTGACCAACACCAAGGGTAATGGTATTATGAACCATGTTTTCTCCGGTTATGTACCTTATAAGGGCGATATTCCAGGTCGTACCCGTGGTTCTTTGGTAGCCTTCGAGCAGGGTGAAACCACAGGCTATGGTATTTATAATCTGCAGGATAGAGGAACAATGTTCATTTCTCCTGGTCAGGCTGTTTATGAAGGTATGATTGTTGGTGAAAATACTCGGGAAATTGATATGGATATTAACCCATGCAAGGCTAAGCATGTTTCCAATATGCGTACTTCGGCATCTGATGAGGCAATTAGACTGGTGCCACCACGTATTTTAAGCTTGGAGCAGGCCTTGGAATATATCAACGATGATGAGTTAGTAGAGGTTACTCCAGAGAGCATTCGTCTCCGGAAGGCGGTTTTGGACAAAGTTGCTCGTGGACGTGCTAGTAAAAATGCTCGTAAAAATGGCTAAATATACCGGAAATTGGTATTTTTTTAGGACCTTCGTTTCATTTTTAGAAAAAATCAAAAAAATTCGCGAATCAGCAGGACAAAACCTGCTGATAGCGAATATAATAAAAAACCAACCAGTAGTGTTTATTATTTGTTTTTTGTTTTTATACCATTCATTTATTTTAAGAAATTATTCGATGGAGGGCGAGCATTGTGGGGATCATTAAAAAATTAGAGGATTTCTTCGCACCAGTTGAAGTGGAAGATGAACTCTATATTGATGAGGAGGAGGAGGTTGTTGCTGAGCACGAAACTGTGCGTAAAGTAGTTGGTGGTTCTAGTGTGGACGCTAGTCGGCCAATGGCAACAGCACCTGCAAAGAAGCCTACGCTTACTTTGCATACCAACAACAGTGCAAGAGCTAGTGAGCTGAAGATTAAGATCTTTATGCCACAGCGTTTTGACGATGTTCGGGAGATTGCTGATGTCCTGAAGTCAAAAAATGCAGCTGTAGTTAATTATGAGCGGGTAGAATTGCCTGAGCAGCAGCGCATCTGTGATTTCTTGAACGGTGTGTGCTATGTTCAAGAAGGTTTCCTGCATCGTATCTCCAACACCATGGTGATTTATGCACCAAAGGGCGTTGAGATTGATGAAATGAAATCTGTAGGCGCTGTATTGTAATTTATAGTGTTTCTGGGGAACTGTTGTAAATACAACAGTTCCTTTGGTGTGTTTTATTTTCTTTTGTATATGTTTTATTGACAAGGGGTAATATATTTATTAAAATATTGTAGTAATTTTTAGTGAGTGCCTTACGGCACTCATATTTGTTGAGAAAAGGAGTTTTTTAGCAATGGCAAACAAGAGTGTACTTCTCACAGAGGGCGGTTTGAACGAATTACGGGAAAAACTGAATTATTTAAAAAGTGTCAGAAGACTTGAGGTGGCTGATCGCTTAAAAGCCGCTATCGCTTTGGGAGACCTTTCTGAGAACTCCGAGTATGATGATGCTAAGAACGAACAATCCTTTCTTGAGGGCGAAATTGCCGAATTGGAGGAGAAAATTCGTAATGCTAAGATCATTGACGATAATACCGATTCTGATGTGGTAAATCTCGGTTCCAAGGTTGTGTTGAAGGACCTGGAGTTCGATGAGACTGAGGAGTACAAACTCGTAGGTTCCACTGAGGCTGATCCTGATAAGGGTAAAATTTCCAATGAGTCCCCAGTAGGTGCAGCTATTACCGGTAAGGCTGCCGGAGAAATCGTTGAAGTTCATGTAGGCGAGAATATCATTAAGTATCAGATTGTTGAAATTAAGCGTTAATTGATTGGGAGATAGAGAAAGTGGCAGATAATAATCAGAATACTCCTGTTCAGGAGGATATGAACGAATTGCTGAAGGTTCGTCGCGATAAGCTGGAAGCCTTCAGAAATATGGGAGTGGCTCCATTTGGTCACCGTTTTGAGGTTTCACATCACAATGCCAGAATTTTAGAGCAGTATGATCATTTGCAGGGTGATGATGAAAGTGAGGAAGAAGTATCCATTGCCGGTCGTTTGATGGCTATTCGTGGTCATGGTAAGGCCAGCTTCTCTGTGTTGATGGATCGTACCTGCCGTATTCAGATATATTTTAAGCTGGATGTGTTGGGTGAAGAAAAGTATAAGCAGTTTAAGTTACTTGATATCGGTGACATTATTGGTGTAAAGGGCCATGTGTTCAGAACCCATCGCGGGGAGCTGACTGTTCGCGTGGAAGATTTTGACCTCTTATCTAAATCTTTACGTCCATTGCCAGAAAAATTCCACGGGCTTACCGATACGGAAATTCGTTATCGTCAGCGTTATGTTGATTTGATTATGAATCCTGAGGTTATGGATACCTTTATCGCCCGGACCAATATTATTAAGTCCATTAGAAATTATTTGGATTCCCGTGATTACTTGGAGGTTGAGACTCCTGTACTGGGTACTATTGCCGGTGGTGCAGCTGCTCGGCCGTTTATTACCCATCACAATACTTTGGACTTGGATATGTACCTTCGTATTGCAACAGAGCTCAATTTAAAGCGTCTGATTGTCGGTGGTATGGAGCGGGTATACGAAATTGGTCGTGTATTCCGCAATGAGGGTATGGATGTCCGTCATAATCCGGAGTTTACCTCTATTGAAATTTATCAGGCTTATGCCGATTATAATGATCTTATGGACATTACTGAGGGCATTGTCCGTGATGCGGCTATGGCAGTTTGCGGCAGCCTCCAGGTGGATTATCAGGGCACAACCATTGATTACTCCAGCTTCAAGCGCATCAGCATGAATGATGCGGTAAAGGAAGCAACTGGTAAGGATTTCATGAGCTGTGAGACTGTTGAGGAAGCTCGTGCTATGGCCGATGAAATCGGTGTTCCTTATGAGAAGCGCTTTGGCATTGGTGGTATTTTGAATGCTGCTTTTGAGGAGAAGGTTGAGGAGACTTTGATTCAGCCTACCTTTATTACCGGTCATCCAACTGAAATATCTCCACTTGCTAAGCGTAATCCTGATGATCCTCGTATCACTGATCGGTTTGAGTGCTTCGTATATGGCCGTGAGTTGGCTAATGGCTTTACCGAGCTTAATGACCCTATTGATCAGGAAGGCCGTTTCTTAGACCAGCTGAAGGCCAGAGAGGATGGCGACGATGAGGCCCATATGATGGACCGTGACTTTATCATGGCTTTGGAATATGGTTTGCCACCTACAGGTGGTTTGGGCATTGGTGTGGATCGTTTGGTAATGTTCCTTACGGATAGTGCATCCATTCGCGATGTTCTTTTGTTCCCAACCATGAAGCCTATTGCCGAATAATTTGTTTTAAAACCAAAAGATCGCCTTATGGCGGTCTTTTTTTATTTTTACAAAGGTTTAATAGTTCATTTACCTGCAGAAATGTGTTATAATATCCATATCTTTTTATGAAGTAAAGTGCAAAAGAATGAAAGTATTATATATTAGGTGGTGTATATATGGTTAATCCAAAGCTTAAGGATGATTTGAATGATCAGCTTTGCGAAGCAGTTTTGCAGCTTAAAACTGTGGAGGAATGTTATCAGTTCTTTGAGGATATTTGCACTATTAGCGAATTAAAAGCCATGAGTCAGCGGCTTGAGGTGGCCAGAATGCTTAAAGATCGCCATACCTATGACGATATTGTAAGCCGCACTGGAGCCAGTACGGCCACAATAAGCCGGGTAAAGCGGTGCCTTAACTATGGTGCTGATGGGTACGCTTTGGTGTTTGATCGTTTACCTAATAAGGAATAACATAGTGTGTTGTGGATGTGAAAGGGTATTATGGATAATAGAGAAAAAGCCTGGGAAATTCCCTATGGTACACGGGATTTTTTACCACAGGAGGCGGCAGAGAAGCGGGCTATAGAAACGGCGATTGCCAAGCAGTTTAATGTGTGGGGATATGATGAAATTGTTACGCCAACAGTAGAGCTTTTAGATACTCTTACGGCGGTAAGCGGCAGTGACCTGGAACCCCATATGTTTAAGCTGTTTGATAAAAACAACCGCACATTAGCTTTACGGTATGAAATGACTACTCCTATTGCCAGGGTGGCGGCTAGCCGTATGAAGGAAGAAAAATTGCCACTGAAATTGTCGTATATAAGCAGTGTATTTCGTTATGAGCAAACCCAGACAGGTCGGCAGTGTGAATTCCATCAGGCTGGTGTAGAGCTGCTGGGCAGTGATAAGGCAGCAGCTGATGCAGAGGTTATTGCCTTGGCCGTTAGTGTAATGAAAGAGGCTGGCCTGAATGATTTCATTATTTGTCTCGGTCAGGTCGATTTTATTAACGGTTTGATGAAGGAATGCGGTATTCAGTCCCGGGATAAGAACAAGATACGGGAAGCTATAGAAAAGCGGAATCTGGTAGGTCTTAATGCCATAGTTGATAAAGCGGAGTTATCTTCGGAGGCCAAAGCAAAGGTTAAGGAAATACCTTTACTCCATGGTGGAAAGGATATTTTAAAGAAGGCCTATTCCATGATAAACAATGAGCAATCCAAGAAAGCATTGGACAACCTTTCCGAGATTTATAATTTGTTGGAGGCTTATGAAGCTGCAGAGTATATTACCTTTGATTTAGGTGTGATACGGGATTTCAGTTATTACACCGGGATGGTTTTTGAGGCATATACACCTGGCTTGGGATACCCTTTGTGTGGTGGTGGCCGCTATGACAATATGCTTACCGATTTTGGTCGGGAACTTTCCGCTACTGGATTCGGTGTGGGCATAGAACGTATAATGTTGGCCTTGGAGCGCCATGGCTTGAAAAATGTCAAAAAACAGCGGGATGTATACGTAGCTTTTGCTGCGGGAAAAGAGGCTGAAGCTATAAAAGCTGTGCAAAAGCTTCGCCAAGCCGGAGAAGCCTGTGAACTGGCACTGGGACCATCCACGGAACCGGAGGCGGAAGATTATCGTAGGGAAAAAGGTTATCAGCAGCTGATATTTATCAAAAATGAGTAACAGAGTATTGCAATTTTTCCGGGGCGTTTTTGCCAAAGGTCCCGATATTAACGAACAGAATATGATTAATGACCTGCTGCCCCCAAAGGCGCAGCAGGCCTTTTATTCCATGACTTTAGCAGATCAACGTCATTCTCTTAATGTACTTAAATCCGCATTGCTCATGGTTCAAGATGAAAAACAAGATGATAGTATATGTCTCCTGAAGCGATGTTGCTTGTTGCACGATATTGGTCGAGGCCCTCATATGGGAAGCTTTAAAAAAGCCTTGGCTGTATTGCTGGACAAGTATTTTCACAGTTGGGCGCAAAAAAAGGGGCAGGTTTCAGGAGAAGCTTTTTATCAGGATATACTTTATAGATATTATAATCATCCCCAAATTAGCAGCGAAATGTTGCGGGCTATGGGGCTGCAGCAGGAGGCAAACATTGTATTGAGGCATCATACTGGTGATATATCGAGATTATCAGATATGGAAAGCACTGTTCTCGATTTACTTATGAAAGCAGATGAAATAAATTAAAAAAACTTGCAGGAATTATCATAGTTTTATAGAATAATAAAGCTGTGATATTGTGTGAGGAGAAAGAGGCGGAGTAAGTAATGCGCTATGAAGCAGTAATTTTTGATCTAGATGGTACATTAATTAATTCTATTGAAGACTTGGCAGATAGCTGTAATGATATGTTAATTGCTTATGATTTGCCAACTCATGATGTGGAAGAATATAAATATTTTGTTGGTAATGGTGTAGGAAAACTGGTTGAGAGGGCCTTGCCGGCTGATAAGGCCGCGGATAAGGAATTTTATGAAAAGGCCTTGGAAAAGTTTAAGGCGCTGTATAACGGCAAGGTATTGAATAAAACCAGAGCATATAGTGGAATCCGGGAGACTTTGCTAAAGCTGATTGAAAAGGAAGTCCCAATGGCCGTATGTACTAATAAGCCAATGGATGCTGCCAAGACCATAATAAGTATATTGTTTGAACCGGATACATTTAAGGTTGTCATGGGGGATCGCCCAGGATATCCTCGCAAGCCTGATCCATATACCTGCTTGGAAATCTGCAAGGAAATAGGTGTAGAGCCAGATAAGGTTGTATACTTAGGTGACAGCGGTGTGGATATGCAGACGGCCGTCAGTGCTGGATTTTTGCCAGTAGGAGCCCGTTGGGGATTCCGTAAGGATGATGAGCTGTTGGAAAACGGAGCAGAGCTCCTGTTGGATAAGCCAACGGATTTGCTCTTCAAGGTTCAGTTTAAAAAGAAAGAAAATTAATTTTTTGGCGTCAGCTATATGCGGTTTGTAGTGATTAATATTGAACGATTACAAACAGCTTGTAGGTTGGCGCTTTCTCAATTTTACAGGAGGAAACAAAATGGCAAAATTGCCGGTGGAGCAGGGAAAACAATATAATTTGACCATAAACAGCTTAGGCACCAGTGGGGAAGGCGTAGGGCGCATAGAAGGCTTTACTGTCTTTGTGGAGGGCGGTTTGCCCCATGAAGAACTGACGGTAAAAATTACAGAGGTAAAAAAGAGTTACGCTACCGGGCAGTTGGTGAAGATAGTTAAAGCCAGTCCTGATCGGGTGGAACCTGCCTGTGGTATTTATAAGGAGTGCGGTGGCTGTCAGTTGCAGCACATGTCTTACGAGGCGCAGTTAAAGGCCAAACAGCAGCAGGTAAAGGATGCCATGGAGCGAATTGGCCATTTAAAGGATTTGCCGGTATTACCTACCATTGGCTCGGATGAACCGTGGAATTACCGCAACAAGGTTGCTTTTCCAGTAGGTAGGGAAAAAGGAAAGATGATTATTGGCTGTTTTGCCAAAGGCACCCATAGGATAATTGATGCCTCGGACTGTCTTATTCAGGATAAGCTGAATAACGAGGCTATTTGTGCTGTTCGGGAAGTTATTGATAAGCTAGGTATACCAGCTTACAATGAGGATCGTCATACTGGTGTAATGAGACATGTTGTGGCCAGAACCGGTAAAAAAGGCCAATTAATGGTGGTGCTGGTTACTGCCACCAAGCAGCTAACCCGTGAAAAGGAAATAATCAAGATGCTTCGCAGCCGTCTGCCTCAGATGGTAAGCCTTCAGCAGAATATCCAGACCTATCGTAATAACGTGATTTTAGGTCGGGAAACGAAGCTTTTATGGGGCAGACCGACAATAAAGGCCCAATTAGGGAAATTTAATTTTAATGTTTCGGCCCGGTCTTTTTTCCAGGTCAATACTAAGCAGGCGGAAGTACTGTATGATACAGCTCTGGAGTTTGCCCAGCTTACAGGGAATGAAACAGTAATTGATGCTTATTGTGGTACAGGTACTATAAGTCTTTATTTGGCTCAGAAGGCCCGTAAGGTTTATGGCGTAGAAATAGTAAGCCCGGCCATTAAGGATGCGGAGAAGAACGCCCGTGAAAATAATGTTAAGAACGCTGAATTTATAGTGGGTGACTGCACCAAGGTAATGCCAAGACTCTATAAGCAGGGTATCCGCCCTGATGTAATAGTGGTGGACCCACCACGGGCCGGCTGTACAGAAGTGGTATTAAAAACCTTTGCCAATATGAAGCCAAACCGTATTGTATATGTCTCCTGCAACCCTGCAACTCTTGCAAGGGATCTGGAGATTTTGGATAAGCTCGGTTATAAGGCTGAAAAAGTCCAGCCAGTGGATATGTTCGTGGCCAGCAGCCACGTTGAGTCAGTGGCTCTGATTACGAGGAAATGAACGAAGTGATTGCCCGAGAAATCAGTTAGCACTGACCATGTCAAAACTGCCCAAGAAGTCGAGAGTATTCGAGGACTGATTGGATGCAGTTGACGGCTGAGTCGGTAGCACTAATTAACAAAAAATAAAAGTGACGTAAAACCTTGTCGTATAAGGCTTCATGGCATATTTGTGACATATAAAAATAAAGAATTATGCTGTGCCAGAAAGACAGCATTTTAGTGATTTTCAGCAGGGCAGCATACTCAAAACGATAGTTGGGTATGTTGCTCTGCTGATTTTTTGCATTAGGGTAGAGTATGTGGTACTGCTATTGGCATAGTTGGGAATGTGGGGATAATGTTGTTCTGAAAATATAAACATATCCACTCTGGAATGGGCATGATTACTGGGGGGGGATTGATATGTTTATGGCACCTAGACTTTTTTATAGGTTGGGTATGTGGTAGTGCTGGAATGTAGAGGTGCTATATTGATTTAGATGGAGGACTGGTTTACTAAAAAAACGACCCCGTATCAAATTACGAGGTCGCTCAATAATATATAGCCTTTTTATCAAACAATGTATTTGCAAAGTCATTACAATTTGATATAATTAGAGAAAATAAAGGGGGAGATAACAATGAAGGCAAGTACGCTTACCATGAGAGTTGACCCAGTGCTGAAAGCTCAGGCAGAAGAATTGTGTGCTGAAATGGGACTCACCCTTTCCACGGCATATACCATGTTTTTGAAAGCCATGGTCAGAACACGGTCTATCCCATTTCCAGTAACTGCTGATCCTTTCTGGAGTGAAAAGAACCAGAAGTATCTTGCAGAATCCATAGCAGAATTAGAAGCTGGCGGTGGAGAGGAGCACGAATTAGTTGAGGTTGAGTAAAAAGTGGTCCAGTCGTGCATGGCAGGAATATATTGACTGGCAGCTGGAGGACAGGAAAACTGTAAAACGGATAAATGAGCTGATAAAGAGTGTCGAGCGTGACGGTGTCCTCGAGGGTATCGGCAAGCCTGAAGCTCTGAAGCACAACCTGCAGGGGTGGTTCAGTCGCCGTATCGACGAAGAAAACAGACTCGTATATCGGGTAATAGAAAATACTGTTGAGATTGCACAGTGCAAGGGTCATTACTAGACAGCCGCCTCATTCGAGGCGGTTTTTTATGCTTACTTCTCTTTAATCGAAGAATAGCGAGTCTTTTTCCGTTGTTTTGTCCCATCAGGCATGATTATAATATTGGTTCTATCTTGCATAAGTTTTTGAGTATTCTCTTCTTCGGCTATTTTACTTCAAATGGAGATAAATACAGATGCATCGTCATTGGTACTATCAAAATCATCTTGCAGGGAAATTATACGAATACCAAGTGAAATAGCACCTGCGATTCAGCATTATGCTATAATATGGAGCAGAGAGCAGGGGAGGGATAAACTTGCCTAATATAGAAGAAACAGCTAGAGCTTTGCGAAAAAGAGGATATGAGGTATCGTGTTTTGAAAAAGGAGAGGAAGCAGCGCAGTATCTGGATGGAAAAATTGATGGATATACGGTCGGTTTTGGCGATTCAGAAACCTTGCTAGCGTTAGATATGTATAATCGTCTTTCAAAGCATAATAAGGTTCATGATCCTATGCACCGACAGGATGGAAAAGGATTTTATGCCACGGCTCGGGACTGTCTGACTACGGAAATATTCCTGACATCTGTAAATGGTATCGCAGAAACAGGGGAAATGGTGAATATTGATGGGACGGGTAATCGGGTTGCTGGTTCCCTTTATGGGCATCGTAAGGTGTATTTTGTTGTTGGTAGGAACAAGATAGCACCTACTCTTGAAGAAGCTGCGAATAGAGCTAGAAATATTGCTGCCCCTATGAATGCCGCTCGTCATCAATATAAAACACCATGTGCTTTACATGAGGATCATTGCTATGATTGCAGCAGTCCTGACCGGATATGTAATGCGCAGGTTATATATTGGCGTAAGATGAATCATATGGATATGGAAGTTGTGCTGATAAATGAGGACTTTGGTTTTTAGGAGTTTTATATTATGGATAGAGAATTACCACATCAGGATGAAATATGGCGTCATTTCAAGAATAAACGATACAAGCTCATTGCCATTGCCCAGCACACTGAAACGGATGAGAAGCTGGTGGTGTATCAGGCTATGTATGGTGATGAGGGGATTTATGCCAGACCACTGGAAATGTTTATGAGTGAAGTGGATCGGGAGAAATATCCTTAAGCTCAGCAGGAGTACAGATTTGAACGGGTGGAGTAGAAAGTAATAGGTATTATCTAAGTTAAAGTAAATGATGGAGGAATATGTATGAAAAAGATAATAAAATCATGCCTTGCATTGGTTTTATACTTTGCATTAGGTAATTGTGTAATGGCTAGTTCAACAGTTGAAAGCGTTAATAATGCTGTGCTATATGCGGCTAATAATGACATGCAGTTATATACCTTGTTTCCTGGAATGACTGTCAGAGATTTTATGGACAATTTTAGTGAAACTGGCTGGATAGGTGTTTCGGATGTACCATATGATGATCCATGCAAAAGCATATATAAAGATAGGTCTACTATAGAAAAAGGCCCGACAAAAGAGTATAAGCGAATTCTGTTGGTTAGGCCGTATTGCCAGGGGGACACCACACATGAAATGTTAGATGTTGAGTTTAAAAACGATATATTAGTTCTTTGGAATTATGACATATATACAGCTAAGCAAAGTGATGGAATGCAGGTTAGGCAGAAGATATTTAATGAAATGACAAAAAAATTTGGCTTGCCTAATGAGGCAAGAAGTAATTGGAGTTGCGAGTGGATGTGGAATAATAGTGGAATCCCAAGAATATATTTACAAGAATTTAGTAATAAAGGTTTTTCCTGTTTAAGATTATGCACATCATATGTTCAATAAACGGGACTTTTATTCAAAACAACTCGTATATGTCACATAGTTGAGTTGCCGAGTTAGATGTCGGGGAGTTGTGGCTGTGAGATAGATGTCAGAAAAATATAAATTCCGGATGCTCAAAAAGCAACCGGAAATTTTTTTGAAAAAATTTTGATGTAACCATTGACATTACATCTGCGGTGTGTTATGTTATGCTTACCAGATGAAATTGTTGCGGTTACAACTATTGAAATCATTAGTGACAATCTAAGAACGGTAAGGTGACTGAGCATTGGGATGTGATGGAGACTCTTGCAGCAAAAGAAACATGGCAGAATCAGAACGGTAAATTTTAATGTAACCATTGAAATTACAGCCGGTGTGATGTAGAATGATAGCCGGAGGTGGTTTATATGCAGATATCGAGCAGATTTACGGTGGCTTTGCATATCTTCACCTGTGTGGATACATTTAAGGATGAATATAAGGTTACGAGTGATTTTCTCGCAGGGAGCATAGGAACCAATCCAGTCATCATTCGAAAAATACTCACACAGCTGCAGGGTGCAGGGCTTATAACAGTAGCGAGAGGAACCGGTGGAATCTCGCCAACAAGAGAACTATCGGAGATATCCTTCTATGATGTATATCAGGCCATAGAGCCTGTCGAAGGCGGAGACTTGTTCCGGTTTCATGAGAATCCTAGTCCACAGTGTCCTGTAGGTAAAAATATCCACGCCCTTTTGGATGACAAATTAAAAGACATCCAAGCTGCTATGGAGAACGAAATGAAAAAGTATACGATAGCGGATTTAAGGACGGGAATGCAGGACATTCTGACAAAAGAAACCTGACAAAATGGGACTCCGGAGCAGACAGCTTCGGAGTCCTTTTGAACAGGAGGTATTTAATGTGGAAGCAAAAAACTATCTTGACTATATAGTGAATGAAATACATCGAACAATTGTAGCCACTGTCGATGACGAGTGCCTTCCGGTGACGGCAGCAATCGATATGATGGACAGTGATGAAAATGGGTTGTATTTCCTTACCGCAAAGGGCAAAGGCTTTTATGACAGACTGAAGAAAAGAGAATTTCTTGCCCTGACTGCGATGAAAGGCGAGGATACTATGAGCAGCGTGGCTGTGTCTATCCGCGGAAAGGTTCGGGAGCTTGGATATGATAAGATCCCGGAGCTGTTCGAGAAAAATCCGTACATGCACCAAATCTATCCCACCGATGAGTCTATGCAGGCGCTGACCGTTTTTCAAATCTATGAGGGTACGGGTGAATGGTTTGACCTATCGAAAAAACCGATTGAACGTGCCTCTTTTACCTTCGGCGGAGCAGAAAAGAAAAAAGAGGGATACTACATTACAGGCGCATGTATCGGCTGCGGAAGCTGCACAGAGGTCTGCCCGCAGAACTGCATTGTTACAGACAGCATCCCGCATGTGATTCGGCAGGAACACTGTCTGCACTGTGGAAACTGCGTCTCCGTGTGTCCGGTCAGCGCAGTGGAAAGAAGGTAACAGCATGAATGAGAAAATGACACAGAATCAGCGGCTGGATTATCTCGTAGAGGAATTTAAAGCAGATTCTGTTCAGTATAAAGATTTGCAGACGCCAGAGGATACCGAAGGAAAGCGTCGTATCCTGAGGTCACTTATGAACATCCGAACGCCTCGAAAGATGGCTGACGCGGTTCTTACTGTGCAGGACGAGTATCTGCAAGAGCGCATCCGTGAAAATGGAATTGTGGAGCTTGCCGATATTCCAGTAATCCGGGGCAGCATGTCCATTTGGCAGGGTGATATTACAAGGCTTGCTGTGGACGCTATCGTCAATGCCGCGAATTCTCAAATGTTGGGCTGCTTTGTTCCGATGCATACCTGCATCGATAACTGTATCCATACTTTTGCCGGAGTGCAGTTGAGATCTGAATGCGCCAGACAAATGGAGCAGTTAAAAAGCAGGTACGGTAGGGACTATGAGCAACCTACTGCTTTGCCGATGCTGACGGATGCCTATAATCTCCCGGCTAGAAAGGTCATTCATATCGTCGGACCTATCGTGCAGGGTAGGCTGACTGCCTCTCTGGAAAATGATCTGGCTGCCTGCTACCGGAATACTCTTAATATGTGTTTGGAAAACGGGTTGAAATCTGTGGCTTTCTGCTGCATCTCTACAGGTGTTTTCCGTTTCCCCAATAAGAGGGCAGCGGAAATCGCTGTGCAGACTGTGACGGGCTGGTTGGCCGAGCATCCAGGTGGAATGGAAAGAGTGATCTTTAATGTTTTCAAAGATGAGGACAAAACATACTATGAACAGCTTTTACAATAATGGTTATCAGGAAACCATACAGAAGGGATTGTCTGCTGTGCGTTCCTTTCGCTCAGGTATTTCTACTGGTACCGGCAACAGGAATGGGCAGATCGAACAATTGAAGAAGGAAATCGAGAGCGCAGATTCCATAATAATCGGAGCAGGTGCCGGACTATCCACAGCGGCAGGACTGACGTATTCCGGAGAGCGTTTTGAGAGATACTTCGGAGACTTTGCTGCCCGGTTTGGTATTCGGGATATATATTCCGGCGGTTTCTATCCCTTCCCCGATGAAGAAACACGCTGGGCGTGGTGGGCAAGGCATATCTATTTCAACCGATATATTGATGCACCGAAGCCTGTCTATAGGGAACTGCTCTCACTTGTGAAAGATAAGGATTATTTTGTTGTTACAACGAACGTAGATCACCAGTTTCAGAGAGCAGGATTCGATAAAAGGCGTTTGTTCTACACCCAAGGAGACTATGGACTTTTCCAGAGCGCCAATTCATCCATGCAGAAAACCTATGATAATGAAGAATGGGTAATGAAAGCAATGGAGGCTCAGGGGTTCATAAGGGACGAGAATGGGGTGTTTCAGGTTCCGGAAAGTGGTGAACTGAAAATGAAGATTCCGGTATCGCTTATTCCGAAATGTCCAGATGATGGTTCGGATGTTACTATGAATCTTCGTGCGGATGATTCCTTTGTCGAGGATGAAGGGTGGCACAGAGCGTCTGCGGCATATGCGGACTTCCTGCTTAAGACTAAGAATCTTCAGGTGCTTTATCTGGAGCTTGGCGTAGGAGCCAATACACCTGTCATTGTGAAGTATCCGTTCTGGCAAATGACGATGGAAAATGAAAAGGCAGTGTATGCTTGTATCAATTATGGCGAGGCATTTTGTCCGGGCGAAATTGCAAACAGAAGCATCTGCATTGATGGGGATATTGGTGATGTGTTTGCGAAGATGAAATAAAGACAGGGCTTTAAAAGAAAAACTTTCACACTCTCTAAGAAAAATCTCGGCTTTATACCATTACCATTCTCTCGTAGTGATTCTACTGCCTGTATGCCGTCAACTATGGCTTTCTGTACGAAAAATTAGGTATGGAGGAAAAGATTATGTCACATGTAAAATTGTCACTTACAAGGCTATTCGTGCTTGTCACTGTTCTGTGCTATCTTTTGAGCAGTGTGTGTATGGCGGAAACTATGGCGCCGGTTACATATACGGCATACACATCGCTTTATTGGTTGCGCGAGGCGGGCGTGCCGGAGGCGGCTGAATTTTCAAACGCCATTGGTGACAAGAAAGTTAGCCTTGCGAAAGATACCGTTCAAAATTACGATGAGCTGGCACCGGTGAACCAGTTTTACATTGAGATGCGCTACGCGGCGCTCAACGAATACATAATACAAAACGGTTATCGGAAAACGCTTGACATCGCTTGTGGATTTGCTCCGCGGAGTCTTGCCATGTCGCGCCGCGGAATATATTTCGTTGGGGCGGATCTTGCTCCCGCGATTGCGGAAGTCAATAAAATTGTACCCGAGTGTCTTTCAGATAAACAGAAAAAATTTGTGGAATATGCAGTTGCGGACTCAACGGATAAGCAGAGCCTAATGCAAGCCGCCGATAAATTGAACGGTCGAATTTGCATTACTATGGACGGACTTATGATGTATCTTTCGCGTGAAGAGCAAGCATCAGTGTTGCAAAACATCAAAGCAGTACTAAAAAAGCATGGCGGTGCGTACATTACTTCGGATTTTTCGGCGCGAGAATTTGTCAAGGCATCGACAAATGTGGTCTATGATGATAAGAATGCCCACGAGATATATCGTAATTCTGCCGAGATGTACGAAAAAACAGCATCTGCAGATTTTGATAAAGCTTTTTTTACCAATGCCGAAGAAGCACAAGCCTTTATCGAGTCCCAAGGGCTGAAAGTGAAACGGATTCCACTGTTTAAAAAGCCAGTCGCTTTGCATTGTGCCAAAGCATTTAACATCGAACAGTACAGTAAATTGGAAACATTGAAAAACAAAGCATTACTCTGGGAAATTACATTGCCTGATAACGGATAACGAAATCAGGTGAACGATGTTGGCAAGAAAAACGCATTATTTTAATATTTTGTTTTTAAATAGCTCCCAGCTTTGGCTGGGAGTTTTTAGGCAGATATAGTAGTTAGCAAATAATACTTAAAATGGTAGTTGGATATGTGATTTTGATATTAACGATGATAAAAAGGAATTGAAGGAGGAGTGTAGAATTTGTAATCATTGTGGAGGGATGATTATGGATAGAGATTTACCTAAAAATGGAGAGATATGGCGACATTTCAAGAATAAACTATATAAGATCATTGCCATTGCCCAGCACACCGAAACGGATGAACAGCTGGTGGTGTACCAGGCCATGTATGGCAATGAAGGTATTTATGCCAGACCGCTGGAGATGTTTATGAGTGAAGTAGATCGGGATAAGTATCCTGAAGCTCAGCAGGAATATAGATTTGAACGGGTTGAATAGTGTGGAGTCATAATAAATCATTTTGCAGTATTAAGGAAGGGTGTACATGGAAAAGGAAATAATGAAGGACTTGCTATTCCTCAGTCAGAAAGCAGAAACAGCAACCAAAGAAGATATTGCTATAGCGCAGGATTTGCTGGATACCCTTGCAGCCCATAGGGAGCACTGTGTAGGGATGGCTGCTAATATGATTGGTGAGCGAAAAGCCATCATCGCCATAGCTGAAGGTGACAAATTAACCGCCATGCTGAACCCGGTGATTGTAAAGAAATCCCCTAGAACTTACACAGCCATAGAAGGTTGTCTGTCCATTTCCGGTGAGCGTGAGGTGGAGCGATATGAATGGGTTGAGGTAAAATATCGTGATATTGATTGGAACAGGGAAAAGCGTAAGCTCACCGGCATGGAGGCAGAAATCCTGCAGCATGAACTGGATCATTTAGAGGGAAAACTAGTATGATGGTCAGCTTTGCCTAAGGGCGTACTGGCCTTGGAAGGATTGAGGGGGGATAGCGATGGAGATGTTTAAGCTCGAAATTTATATACCTGAAAGCCATTTCAAAGATTTACAGATTGCCCTACAAAAGGCCGGAGCAGGGTGTATGTGGAATTATGATGCCTGTATGTCATATACCCGTGTTAAAGGATTATGGAGACCGCTGAATGGAGCTAATCCTTATATAGGAGAGATAGGAGCAATATGTGAAGAGGATGAATTGAAGGTTGAGGTAAATGTGGAAAAGGATAAATTGAAACAAACCATTCAGGCAATTAGAGCTATACATCCCTACGAAGAACCGCTTATCAATGTCATTCGCCTTTACAGTGAATATGGAGATGATTTCAAATAATTGTTCCTTATTGGAAAGTATAAACTGTGATTAAGGAATTTACAGAGGCTTTTTATGATATAGTAAGGAGAACAATATGGGAAAGCGTTTTTATTGTCACTACTGTATTCGCGGTTTGAACTTGGGTGGCAAGCAGGAGATTCATTTGGCAAGGCTTCTGTTTGAGCCGGAAAATGTGTGATTTTGGAGTTACTTTTGGAGGAATGAATTGATGCAGAGAATGAAAGAGCCAGCCGAAATGCTAAGTGTCAAATATTTCACGAAAACATTAAAAGCGGCAGCAAGTTTTTTCATGCTCATGCTGCTGGTGACAAGCATAGTGGGATGCGGTGCATCTTCGCAGAAAGACGAGATGGAAATGACAAAGGAAATCAGCCAATCCAAAGGAGAAAAGGTGAGTCCTATTGCTCATACTCTGACGGAATATGTTAAGTTAAACAGTGGCTACAATATGCCGGCCTTGGGGCTTGGTACATGGACTCTGTCAGATGATAAGGCGGAGGAAAGCGTCTATTTTGCCATAAAAAATGGATACCGTCTCATTGATACTGCCCGATACTATAACAACGAAATCGGTGTGGGACGCGGGGTTCGTCGCGCTATTTCCGAAGGAGTTATTTCCCGCGAGGAAATCTTTGTGACCAGCAAAATTATGCCCGGAGATTACAGGCGCCCCGATGCTGCCATTGACGATTCTTTGGAGAGGCTTGGGCTTGAATATATTGACCTTATGCTAGTGCATCAGCCGGGAGTTGGGGATGAAGAAACCTACAAGGCATTGGAAAGAGGGGTTCGTGCCGGAAAAATTCGTTCCATCGGTATTTCCAACTATTACACTCCTGAAGCCTTCGAGCGGATAAACCGCATTGCTGAAATAGTTCCTGCTGTTGTGCAGAACGAGAATCATCCCTTTTACCAAAACAAAGAATTGCAGGAATACCTGCGGAAATACGGTGTGATTGTAGAGTCATGGTATCCCTTTGGTGGCAGGGGCAACACGCAGAAAGTGTTTCAAAATGCAACCATCAAGGAAATCGCCCATCGGCACGGCAAGACATCTGCTCAAATTGTGTTACGCTGGCAGGTGCAGGATGGCTATATCGCTATTCCTGGTTCCAGCAATCCGCAGCATATAGCCGAAAATGCCGATGTTTTTGATTTTGCGCTATCCGATGAGGAGATGAAGCAAATGAGGGAATTGAATATGAATCGCCGATTTGAAAATTGGTGATAAATAAATTGTGATTTTTTTGGAAAAAGAAGGAATAATTAATATAGAAAATGATTACGATACGGTTAAGGAACTACCGCATACAAAACAGACAACAAAGGATTTATCTATGTATAACAGGGAGGAAATTATCATGAAACTTTTTTCAGGTAAAAAGGTAGGAGTGAGTAAAGAGGAAAAGGTACTATCGTACTTCAAATTCTATGAGTGGGATATGGCAAAAATTCCTGCTGAAAAATTAGCTCTATTGGATGCTCCTCAAAATAAATCAGCTGTTCCTTTCGAAGAGAAAAACCTTTATCTGGAAGGAAGGGACAATGATTATGCCCAAGTCGGATATGGCACGGCGACAAATGGCACTGGTTTTGTCTGCAATGAAACATATATGCCGGATGTCACTGTAGAAATGCTTGACTGGTGGTTTCCGTGGCACAGTGTAGGCTCGGATTTGCGTTACAAGATTTGGGATCCTGAGGATCATTATTTTGCTCGTGCCGACAAACCGGATTATGTTTGCAACCCTAATGTGCCTATCAACGAGAAAACATGGGGAGTCAATCATTATATTTTGGAGGATGTGGGCGGTGGCCCTAGCTTTCTGAAGATTTGCTTCAAAAGTCCCGCTGAATTTGGCTTTGATACATCCCTTATTGGCAAGAAATTCTGTGCCTCGCTTGTTTGTGGTATCGGTGATGGCCCCTGTGCAGCGGCTATGACACACAAATGGTTTCCATATCAGGATGGTGTGAAGCTGTGTTCCCGTTTTTGGATTGGTTATGGCATAATTGATGGAAAAATCAGTTGTACTTTGCCCGATGGTGCGCATGTTCCTGTGGAAGTATCCAAAGGCTTATTTGCGCACAATATAAAAGAGTTTACCAATTTAGCGGCCATTTTGCCGGAGGTTTACGCAGAGAACAAGGATAATTTCTGAAAAAGAATGATGCATTTGGAGGAGATGACCTGTTGGCCAGGGATGAGGATACCTGTGCTTTTTTGGAATGGTGGTATAAAAAATACGGAGATTATGAAAACAGTATTACCTGGCAGTTCTTATTGAATTAGGAAAGTACTGAATATTTTAATATTGATTTTAAAGACTTCACTCTAATGCCAACTGGATAGGGCTTTGGTTTAACTCGGTATTATAACTAAATAAATCAGTATCTGGAAGTTGAACAGAACTATAGATTTGTGCGGGTTGATTATTATCCAAAAATATTATGAGGGGGCGGAAACGATTAGTACGGTTATTTATTATTATTCATCTACGGGAAATTCCCTTTATGTGGCGAGATTTCTTCAGGAGAGGTTGCCGAATGTGGAGCTTCGTTCCATACCGGAAGAACTGAACAGTGGCAGCTTTGAGGTACAGGCGGATAAGGTAGGCTTTGTGTTTCCTATGCATTATTTCTCTTTGCCAATGCAGGTGGAAGAATTCTTGGAGAAAGTTTCTTTCAAGGATTCGCCATATCTCTTTGCCATCGCTACATGTGGTGTACCTTATTGGGGCAGACCTTTTTTGGATATGAACGAGATTATGGCAAAAAAAAGACGGCAGCTGCATGGTGCCTGGTTCCTTCGTTTGGTGTCAAACTATCTTCCTTATAGGGATACCGCTGCTCAGTGGCGTATCATCATCAGGGCATGGTTTGCTGAAAGTAAACTTAAAGGTATAGCCAAAGCTATAGCCCAAAATGATCATCATGATACCTGGCAGGTTTTAAGGAATATGTGCCAGCGTTACCACGAAGATTGGCGAAAACGGCAAGAAACGATAGATGAGGAATTCTCCTGTAACACAGAAAAGTGTACTTCCTGCGGTATGTGCCAGCGTATTTGTCCTAAAAATAATATAGTGCGTCCAGATGGATATCCGGTGTGGCAGCATAAATGTGTGGAGTGTCTGGGATGTTTACACATCTGCCCTGTTGAAGCCATAGATTATGGAGAAGTTACCAAAGGACGCAGGAGATATCGGCATAAGGATATTCAGCCTAAAGAGTTATTGCATGATTTTATGGAGTAAATAATATGACCATTATAACGAAGTGGGGGACATCTTCCACCGAGTTATATATTTTAAAAGAGGTGCTTTAATAGATGAGAATCGCGGTAACATATATACCTTACTAACCCAATGGGGCAGCCATTCCCTGTCACTGTTACTGAAAAGACCGATACGGAGATTACCTTTGATGCCAACCACGAGCTAGCTGGCAAGGAACTGACTTTTCAGATTGAATTGGTGGAAATTTCGTGATTTTGTCTTAATGGATGAATTGTGAAGGATAAGGATACTTCAATCCACATCTAAACGGAAGGATTTTCTAAATAATATGTCGAACTAGAAATAATAATTGTTCCGATATGTTTATTCACCTACGAATAAAGCAAGGAGGTTCTTTACATGCGAAGAAAAATCTTTACGTTGTTGTTGGGGCTTGTGTTGTTGCTTTGCAGCCTTGGGGCACAGGCGGCTGTTCCCAAAACAAATTTGCCACATTCCCAGGCTACTCTTTCCATGATGAAATATTTGAATGAAGATCCTGAACTGATGAAACTGATGGAAAAATCCATCGCAAGGGCCCGTGCAGTCAATCCGGATCTTAATACAAACCCAATACAAAGCGTTGATGAATTATATACATTTCTGGATTGGGCTGTGACCTGCATGCCATGGAATGTGCTGTCAGATGCTTCTTATCCTACACTATATGGCCATATAGACCAGAGTGTTGATTATTTCTGGTTTATAGTGGATCAGCCGCTGGAGGAGCTGGAGAACCGGGGATATTACTATCCTTCTCTTCAATATCATGAACCTATTGCAACTTGGTGTCGTGATTATTCCAATGAATGGGGCAGGTTCCTTTCTACAAAGGAGAGCTGGAATGACAGCTACTACACGAGAATAAAGCAGGACCCATCTATGAATATGCAATATGGCTGGTATGCAGATCACAATGTATGGAACAGCTTTAACGATTGGTTTGCCCGTCATCTGGTCGATCCATCTGTTCGTCCAATTGCGGATAGCCAGGTAGTTGCTCCGGCGGATTCTACACCGCAAGGAATTTGGCATATCGACGAAACAGGTAATCTTGTACAAAAAGAAGGCGTTGCCATTAAGTCCGCCAATTTCACTTCCATCGCTCAACTGCTGGGACCTGACTCTGCCTATGGCGATGCATTTAAAGGTGGTACCCTGACCCATACTTTTCTTGATGTAAATGACTATCATCGGTATCATTTCCCGGTTAGCGGAAAAATTGTTGAGCTACGTAAAATCCCGGGAACCAACGCTGCCGGCGGAGTTACTGAGTGGGATCCAAAGCTGTCCCGCTATCGTTTGTTTGATGAAATTCCGGGGTGGCAAATGATTGAAACCAGGGATTGCGTTGTTATTGATACAGATAAGTACGGTCTGGTGGCTATTTTGCCGATTGGAATGTCTCAGATCTGTTCCTGTAACTGGGAAGAAAATCTGGCTGTGGGAGATGTTGTCAGGAAGGGCGATCCTATGGGGTATTTCCTCTTTGGTGGCAGCGACATTGTTATGGTATTCCAATCCTGCGTGGATGTTAGCCTCACCTGCCCACAGAAAGAATCTGGCGAAGGATATACGCATGTTCTGATGGGTGAGTCTTATGCTTCGCTCATTCCATCCACGCATTGAATAGTTTGTTAATAATAGTGAAAAAGACCCTCATAAGTTAGATTACTTGGTTTAACTTATGGGGGTCTCTGCATTATTGCAACGGTGGCTTATATTTTAATGTAATGTTCTCAGTTAAATTTCATTTGTTCAAGCATACGAAGTTGGTTCCGTCGAGCATAGATGACATTCAGAATGAAGACCATCTTTTGCTCTTCATCAATACGGTAATACACGAAGAAATTTTTCACTATGATTCTGCGGATACCCCTGGAGTGCCATGGTTCATCGTCTACTGGCTTATATCTTGCAGGTATCTTGGAAAGTGAGCCAATTTCAGTCCGGATTGTGTGAATATAGCGTTTAGCAGTTTCACGGGAGCGAAGAACCTCGTTGATATAATTTCGAAGTTCTAGCAAATCATTTTCAGCATCCGGTGTAATGATGATTTTATATGAGTCCATCAGGTGAGACTCCTTTCAAGATCATCAAAAACGGTTTCGAAAGACCGACCTTCTCCTTTGAGAGATTGATCATAACTGTGTTGCAGCTTTGCATCAAATTCAGCCTTTGTCATGTTGTCCAGTGTTTTTGGCTCGAATGGTATATTCATGGAAAATGGGATACCGCGTTTATAAATGATTTGTCTATACAGGGAGTTAATTACAACAGAAACGGGAACTCCAAGTTTCTGAAGGATATCCTCTGCTTCAGTTTTTACATCATATTCGACACGTGCGCTGACAGTTGCATCTTTCATAGTAGCACCACCTTTCATAAAAAATTGTATAACAATGTTATGCAAATTGCAATACAAAATTGCCGAATATAGCGTTTTACTTCAATTATTTTGTTAGTACTGGCCATGTTAAACAGCCAAAAAGTCGAGTTAGATCGAAGAGTAGTTAGTGACTAGTTTAATGGTTATGATAGCGTAGAAAAAGTAAAATTAATTATCTTGTTGACAAAGGTATATGTATCCTTTATAATAATTATCGTCGTCAAAAGCGATATAAACTGCGGCCCGGTAGTTTAGTTGGTTAGAATGCCGCCCTGTCACGGCGGAGGTCAGGGGTTCAAGTCCCCTTCGGGTCGCCATTATGCGGAAATAGCTCAGTTGGTAGAGCATCACCTTGCCAAGGTGGGGGTCGCGAGTTCGAGTCTCGTTTTCCGCTCCATATTTGGTGCCATCGCCAAGTGGTAAGGCCAAGGTCTGCAAAACCTTTATTCCCCAGTTCGAATCTGGGTGGCACCTCCAAAGAAAACAATAGCTGTCGTACTGTATGTGGTACGACAGTTTTTTTATGAAAAAAATTTTTTGTAAAAACATAGTATAGAATTAGAAAATATATCATCTTACAAAATAATTAAAAGCTTAATTATTTATCTTGGGACCTATGTATCACTTTTTTAAAAAATTCATCACTTTTTGTGTGACTATTGAAAAAATTCTCTATTTATGATATTAATTACCTATGTCTTGGAATTATATAAGATATGAATGAAGGGGTGTAGTAAGTATATGGGATTGAGCACGGCACAAGGTGTATTCGTCCGACCGGATAGTGTTTTAAAGCAAGGACAACGTTTGGAAATATCCTTGCCGGACGATGATGGGACTTTTGTCAGCACAGTGGAGGAAATTGGGGATGGGAATTTGGTTTTGGCTGTTCCCTTTGACGAAGACAGGTGCCCTGTGATGGCTTCAACTGATACCAATGTAATCTGTAGTTTTTTTGATGGATATAGCCATTACAAATTTGATGTGGAGATTCTACGTAAAGTTAGAGAGAATATTTTGGTATGGCATACTGATAAGCCGGAGAAAGTTCAAAAAATACAAAAAAGAGAATTTGTCCGTGTGAAAACAAGCCAGCCTTTGGTGGTACGTCTGCCCCATGTGGAGGAAACCTCCGAGTCTATGTTATTCGGCAATTCTGTTGATTTGAGCGGTGGTGGCATCTGCATATTATTGGATAGACCATTGGAGATTGGCAGCAGCGTATCTGTGGAATTGGACAATATCCCGGGGATAGGATTGTTCAACGTTGCGGTCACTGTTGTAAGATGTGTAGAATTTGAGGAAAAGGGTAATAAAGAATATCATGTTGGCGCCAAGTTTGACCATATTAATCCTAAAATTCAGGATAAGCTGGTAAATTATATTTTTGATTTGCAGCGTAAATCATCTCATAATGTGAAGCATTAAAAAATTCCGAAATAAAAATCAGTTGATAACAGCACTTTTGTTGGTTATTCAACTGATTTTTTTCTTTTTTGGTTGAAATGTTAAATTTGTGAAAATTTGCGTTTAAGCTTTCTAAAAGGTATAATAATACATGTTGAATTTTTCTATGAAATCTTAGCAAATTGAGTCTAAAGGACTAATATGTACGTAGATTTCGTATAAGAGCTGATGAAAAACTGTGTGTTTACATCCTGCTTGTTAGGTGAGTTTTTAATGCATATTTTTAATAAATTTAGTGAAATAAAGTCATTTCTCCAGGGTAAAGGAACAGCTATAGCACTTGGGACTTTTGATGGAGTTCATGTGGGGCATCAGAGTATTATTAGTCAGGCCATGGCTTTGGCCAGAGAAAACGGATTGGTGGGAGTAGTATTTACTTTCAGTAATCATCCTCTCTCTGTGGTGGCACCTGAACGGGTTCCGGAGCAGATCGGCGATAATATATCCAAGGCGGCTTTTATGGCTGAGTTGGGAGTGGATGTTCTCTTAAATGTTACTTTTTCAGAGAAGTTGTCCAAACAGAGCCCGGAGGAATTCCTTACAACTCTTTGTCAAAGCTGTAATCCTAAGTTTTTGGTCACCGGTCCCAATTTTACCTTCGGCAAGAAAGGAAAGGGAAATTCCCGGATGCTGGGTCGGGTCGCAGGTGATTATGGTTTTGTGGCCGAGGTGGGGAAAGCGGTACAAATTGATGGGCGCATGGTAAGCAGTACGCAAATTCGTGCTCTTATTGAAACTGGTGATTTGGATAAAGCCAATGAATATCTCGGTCGCCCATTTAGCTTCGGAGGACGGGTGATTCATGGAGACCACCGGGGACGTACCATAGGTTTTCCTACGGCAAATTTAGCGATTCCTTCCCAAAGAGCCATGTTGCCTAACGGTGCTTATGGAGTTTATGTACTCCTGGCCGGGGAAAAATTTTCAGGGATAGCCAATATTGGCAATAATCCCACCTTTGATGGCTGTGACCGTCGTCTGGAGGTTCATATTCTTGACTTTAAAGGAGACCTCTATGATAAGCCTCTGACGGTGCAGTTTGTAAAAAAACTCCGGGATGAAAAGAAATTCAGCGGAGTAGAGGCATTGGTAAAACAGTTACGGCAGGATGAAGAAGCTGCAAGGCAGATACTGGTGTAAAGACACGATAGAAGCCGGCTGTTGAAGCCAAATAAAATGAATTAAGGTAGTGCTTTTGATTTTATGAATAGAAGAACTTTTTTAAAAAAGATGATTGGTGCGGCAATAGGATTGAGCGCTTTATCATTGTTTTCCTATGATTCTATGGCGTCAGCGTCTTCCAAATGGAACAATGATGAGCTCTTTATTCGGGAAAATGATTTCGAGTTTGCTGAGGAGCCTCAAAAACGGGAGGATACAAATCGAATTATTATTCATCACACCGGTTTGCCCAAGGATCGGGATATGACTGCAGCAGAAATACACAAGCTGCACCGGGATCGTAATGGTTGGGCCGGTATAGGTTATCATTATGTTATCCGAAAAAATGGTATCATTGAACGAGGTCGGGGCTGGAATATGGTGGGTGCCCATGCCCAGCACCATAATAATGATTCAGTGGGTATATCTTTGGCAGGTAATTTTTCCGTTGGTGTTCCAACCAATGCCCAGATCAAGTCGTTGGAAAATCTTTTGGTGGCCCTGTGTGGGTTATATAATCTGGTACCTGACGAGTTATCTGTAATTGGGCACCGTGACGTAAATTCCACCGCCTGTCCGGGCGACAGCTTGTATGCAATGTTACCTCAGATTAGGACGCGGGTTCTTAAACGCATGGGATTGGATTTGCCAGAGGATTGACAAAAAATACTTTACAAAACCATGGCGTTGTAGTATATTATATCAAGTGTGCGAAAGCGCACTGAATTATCCCTTACTTAGACAATGGTCACTCCGTCCTTGCCTCAGTTTGTGGAATTAACAATTTATTAGGAGGAATTAGTTATGTTGACAAAAGAAGCAAAGCAGGAAATCATGCAGAAGTATGCAATTCATGAAGGTGATGTTGGTTCCCCAGAGGTTCAGATTGCTGTTCTTACTGCTCGTATTTCTTACCTTACTGAGCATCTTAAGGAGCACAAGAAGGATCATCATTCCCGTCGCGGCTTGCTCATGATGGTTGGTCGTCGTCGTCGTTTCTTGGCTTACCTGAAGAAGATTGACATTGAGCGTTATCGTTCCATCGTTTCCAAGCTCAATCTTCGTAAGTAATATAGCAATAGCTAGCATTTATAGGGCTGTCGTTGAAGGTTTTCCCTTCAGCGATGGTCCTTTTTTCTTGCTACATTGGTAATTTTATTGTAGAATTAGCCTTATTAATGGTATTAATGGGATGAAGGGGGATATTCCCATGTCAATTATGGACAATAAAATTCAAAAAATAACCGATTCCATATTCAGTGATGTGCTGGAAGCCCATAGCTCAAGTAATTTGTTTGAGCATTTGCAGGTGGATCGGGAGGTAATTATTGGTATATTAAATAATTTGGAGGCTATATTGTTTCCAGCTCATTTTGCCAATCAGAAGATGCCGGGCAGTTGTTATCTTCGATACGAAATGGGGGCCAGATTGTCAGCTGTTGTACAGGCTTTAACAGAACAAATCGTTGTTTGCCTGCAGCAGCATTGCGACTATAAGCATAAATCCATGGATTTAATACAGGAGCATGCGGAGTCCGTGGTGGGTGTTTTTATTGACACTTTGCCAAAGATAAGGGATTATCTCAAAAAAGATATTGAGGCGGGATTTGCTGGCGATCCGGCGGCCACCAGCTACGATGAAATAATCTTTTGTTATCCAGGCTTTTATGCCATTATGGTTAATAGGATTGCCCATGAGCTGTATAAGTTGGAGGTTCCTATGCTGCCGAGAATAATGACTGAACATGCTCACAGCCGGACTGGGGTGGATATTCATCCAGGTGCCCAGATAGGGGAATATTTCTTTATTGATCACGGTACTGGTGTGGTAATTGGTGAAACCACGATAATTGGCAATCACGTAAAGCTATATCAGGGCGTGACTTTGGGTGGCCTTTCAACCAGAGCTGGACGGGGACTTATTGGGGTGCGTCGTCATCCGACCATCGGGGATAATGTAACAATATATTCCAATGCCTCTATTTTGGGAGGAGAAACCGTTATCGGCGATGGATGTATCATAAGTGGTAACTGCTTTATAACCAGTTCGGTTCCACCAGGAATGCGGGTAAGCAATGCTAAAGGAGAGTTGCAGATTATCCCGGATAGTAAATAGGGGTTAAAGTATTCATAGAGGCGAAGAACTTCAAAGAAAATACCAGCCAACAAGGTCCAGGAATGAGACATTGCTGACTGGTATTTTTTACTCTTTAAAAACATCCTTGTGGCGATTGATGATTTCCGCCATTAGCTTTTTGCCGTTGATATCCGGATGGAGACCATCGTTAGCGAAACTTGGTTCCATAATGGTATGGGTACTATCGTAAAAATACGGTTCTAAGTCGATATAATATGGTTTGGTTTTTATATATGCATTAATTTTTTGCATCTTCAGATACCAGTTGGGATCCGTTGGTGTACGGAAGGCCAGCATGATATTAGCTGGATTTACTGGCGGCAGGGTCAACAATATTGGCCTGATATCGTTTGCCACACATTTTAGATAAATACCCTCCAAATCGTTGATTACGGTTTCAGCTGATATGGTAGGGGCCCTTAGGGAATTTGATCCGGTGAGAATTATGAGATTAACTGGCTTGATAGGTAGTACATCCCGGTCAAATCTTTCCAAAGAAGTGGTGGAGGTATCACCGCTTCGGCCAATGTTTATAGCCGGAAAATCTAAATATGTGGTATAACTGTATTCCATACTGGATGGGGAGAAGGACACCGCGCCGCCACCATGGGTGATACTATCACCAAATACAGCCACAAACGGTCTGGTGGTGATGGCTTCTACCTCAAAGCTGTCCGTATCGGAATATACACCAATGGTTTCGCCTTTGTCGTTAATTGCCCGTACACGCCAATAGTACTTACCGGCGTAGTAGCGAGGGTACTCGTCATAGCAGCTAAAGGCACCAGTCACAACTTTTGACCAAGCTTTATGGGGTGTCGGTTGGGTGTTATTTTCTTCCACCGGCGGCTGGGCCATCAGCTCAACCTCATATTTATCCGCCCCAAACATAGGAATCCAATGGTAAACCGGATAAACCGGCTGCTTAAATTCTGGCATTACATCATAATTATTAAGTAATGGTTTATTAGGAATGGCTTTGTTTTTATCTATAACAATTGGCTCGGCGGTGGAAAATACTCCGATAGGTTCTTTACGAAGATTAAGGGCCCGTACACGCCAATATAGCTGCGGCACATTGGCATATGGCCGTAGGTCAAATTGTATGCCATTGGTAAAAACCAGCTGGGTAGAAGTTAAGTGATTTACCTTGGATAAAGTGGCGGTATTTTCCTGGTCTGGTGGTCCGGAAAGTATTTCCAGCTCGTAAAGAACTCCGTCAGGAACACTGTGCCAAACCAGATAAGGAATCACACTGGCTGGGTTATCAGCGGTGTACTTATAAATGGGAATTGGCCGTACCGGGTTGGTATAGTTTGGATTGGCCAGCATGATTTCATCTGAGGATACCTTGCCGAACATACCATAGGCGGTAACCTTATAATATGTTGGAATAGCTGTAGTTGGTACATCGTAGGTATCAGAAAAAGTATATTCTGATTTTATATAATGGTAGTCTTCGCTGCCAGGAACCTTGCCTGTGGTTTTGGAATAGACATCGATTTTGTAAAAGCATGGGTATGGATAACGGGTCCAGCTCATGGTCATTTTACCATCAGTTTCACTAAAACTGGCTTCGATGGTGTAATTCTTTAAGTTAAACAGATCGGTTCTTTCAGTTAAATATATACATAGAGTGGTAAAACCAAATATCAGAATAAAAAATGATATAAAAAAAACAAATATTTTACGCATTAAATAATCACCTTAAAACAAAAAATGCCTAACAAAACATATTATACAATAAATTGATTTCAACAACAAACAAACCTTCAGATACTTCATGATGTAGTTCTTAAATTACTTTTCAAATAGAGATAATACTAGTATAATATAGAAGTTAGATTATATTAAAAAATGGAGAAGGATATAAATGGAAATCAATCAGGATTTTGTAGAGGATTTGAAACTGATTTTACCTCAGGAACAGTTTTATATAAATGAACCTATGTGTAATCACACAACCTTTAACATTGGTGGTCCAGCGGATTATTTGATTTTTCCGGCGAATATTGATCAGCTTACAGAGATTATTAAGCTACTGAACAAGCATGATATTCCTTTTACTATATTGGGTAATGGCTCCAATGTGCTGGTTTTGGATAAGGGAATCCGCGGTGCTGTGATAAAATTCCATGCACCAATGTCCTATAAGCGCTGTGAGGGGAATCGAATTATTGCCGGAGCAGGGGCGTATTTAAAGCATATATCTCAGTTTGCTGCCGATAATGGTTTGACAGGTATGGAATTTGCCTGTGGTATTCCTGGTTCGCTTGGGGGAGCGGTATTCATGAACGCCGGTGCCTATGACGGGGAAATGAAAAATGTGGTAAGAGAAGTAAAAACAGTTACTCAAACCGGAAAAGTTTTGACCTATGGACCGGATGAGTTTAACTTTGGTTATCGCCACAGTGTTTTCCAGTCCAACGGTCAGGCTATAGCAGAAATTACCTTGGAGCTTGCTTCAGGTGATCCAACGGAAATTAAAGCTAAAATGGATGACTTTACCCAGCGACGGGAAAGCAAGCAGCCTTTGGAAATGCCAAGTGCTGGCAGTACCTTTAAACGTCCGGAGGGATACTATGCTGGTACCCTTATTGACAATACCGGCTTAAAGGGCTTGCAAGTTGGTGGTGCACAGATTTCTACCAAGCATGCGGGCTTTGTGGTTAATTCCGGTCATGCTACGGCTCAGGATGTTTTGGATCTGATCAAAGAAGTGCAGGATCGTGTGTTTAAGGAAAAGGGTGTAAAGCTTTATCCTGAAGTGAGAATAATCGGAGAACAGTAATGGGCGTGGAAATAGAGCGGAAATTCCTGATAGACAAAAATATTTGGCAGCCTGGTGTACCGGGAGTGAATATTCGTCAAGGATATATTGTGGCCGATGAAGAACGCACGGTTAGGGTGCGCACGAAGGGGCAGAAGGGCTATCTTACCATCAAAGGTGTCACTGATGGGATTTCCCGCTTGGAAATGGAATATGAAATACCCTATCAAGATGCTGAGAAGTTGTTGGACGAGGTGTGTTTGAAGCCCTTAATTGAAAAGACCAGGTATGTTGAAGAGCATTTAGGTTATATTTGGGAAATAGACGTATTTTATGGGGATAATGCCGGACTTATTGTGGCAGAGGTAGAACTTTCGTCCATTGATGAAAAGATTGATTTACCGGATTGGATAACTAGGGAAGTGTCCGATGATAAGCGCTATTACAATGCTTGCTTAATAAAGCAACCATTCAAAAATTGGTGATATTATACTATTTGTTTAAAAAATATTAACTTTTAAGCCTTTTCCTCTTGGACTATTGTCTTATTTGTGTTATTATAATACACGGTGAATTTACATATCTGAATAAAAGTATGTGAAAAATTTGCCTCCTTGAAGCTTTTTTCAGCTTCAGGGAGGTTTTAATATGGTTTGGAAAGGAGTCATCGTTTTTTGTTTGGTAGTAAAAAAATATGTTCGTATAGCTTAGGTTTGTCCTTGGCGCTACTTCCTTATTCTCATGCTGCTGCTGATATGTTAGCAATACCGGATTCCGGTTCCTTATCAGCGACTATTAATGATGACAGAAGCTGGAAGCCGAAAGAAGATAAGGACGAAGTTGATGTAAATATCAATTTGGGTAATATCCAAATAGCCAATGCAGATGTGAAAATTAAAGTTAATGAAATCCAACTGCGGGGCAATACGATATATTCCACTGAGAAATTAATGGCTCAGGTCAGCAATAACATACAGTCGGAAATGTCCTTTAATGATCTGTTGTCTGTTGCCCAGAGCATAACGGATTTTTATCGCAGTAAGGGATATATGACCACCATAGCTTATATTCCTACCCAGGACATTGTTCAGGGAACTGTAATAATCGACATTATGGAGGGGGCTTATGACGAGGTTTCCTTTGATAATTCTTCCAGACTGTTAACTAGTCGGGCTGCTGGCTTGGCCCATCGGATAAAAAAGGATCGGGTTATTAATCGTCAGGAGCTGGACCGTGCTCTGCTGATATTAAATGATATACCCGGAATTAAAGCCCATGCCTTTCTTTCGCCAGGACAGGAGCATGGCAAGGCTAAGACAGTACTGAAGCTTACTGATATAGAAAAATCCGGTGGTTTCATTTACGCTGATAACTTTGGTAATCATTTTACTGGACGTAATCGTTTGGGAGCATTATATCATTGGAACAATGTTTCTCAGGTGGGAGATCAGCTGCAGGCCGGTTACCTGCGAAGTACCCAGGGGGATGATCTGCAGAATTTTTCTCTAAAGTATGAATTGCCAGTATTTAATTTTGGCACCTTTGGCGGCTTGGAATATTATCGGACAGATTACGAGTTAGGTGGAAAATATCGCTTTATGAATGCCTATGGTAAGGCGGATACTTTACGGTTGTTTACCAAGACTCCTTGGAAGCGTTCCATAGACAATAATTTGTATTTTATATTCAATGTGGGTTATTCCAAGCTTACTGACCGGATAAAACTCTTTGGTACTGACAGTCGTAAACATGGGTATTTCTTGCGCTTCGGTTTGGATGGAGATTATAGAAACAAGACATATGCTTCTTCCTATAAGTTGATGCATACGGTCGGTCATATGCTGTTGGACTCTCCTGATGCCATAAACAACGATTTGTTCCATATTGATGGTGTATATCATAAAACTGTCTTTGATGGCTTTTACATTCAAAGGCTTAGTGATAATTTGAATCTTCATTGCTCCTTGTCTGGACAAAAATCCTGGACTAATTTGGATTCCTCGGAAAAATTCTATATTGGTGGCTATAACGGTGTACGGGCTTTTCCTCAGGGGGAGGCCAGTGGTGATAACGGCCTATTAGGTAATATTGAGCTTAGATACAATTTAGGGAAATCTAACTGGCAGTTGGCTGCCTTTTATGATGCCGGTTGGGTAAAATACATGCACGATAATCATGAGGGCCCAAATTCCCGCTATATTAATGGCGCTGGCGTGGGCATTATATGGCAAAAAACAGGCGGTGTGTACGCAAGATTGGATTATGCGTTGCCGCTGGGAAATAAATATTCGGAAAGCTATGGCCATAATATGAATGGTATTTGGTGGTTCCAAGTTGTGGCGAAAATCTGATTTGAATAAAATGTCAGGAAAGGTAGGTTGTTTTGTGAGTAAGAAAGAAAACTTGCGCCGTAAGATAATTGTTGGTTTGACAACAGCTTCGGTGTTGTGCAGCTCATACGGTACAAATATAACTTATGCAAATGTTGCAGATACTGCATTGCCTACAGGTGGATCGGTGGCATACGGTGATGCGACAATCAGTCAGGATGTTGATACATCTGTAATGAATATAGCTCAGACCAGTGATAAAGCCATTATCGATTGGCAGTCCTTTAACGTTGGTAGAGATGCTACGGTAAATTATATTCAGACATTGGATGGTAAACCTAATACAGCAGCTATGACCCTGAATCGTGTGGATGCGGCAGGCGGGCTGTCTGAGATAGCAGGTAATATAAATTCTATAGGATCCTTTATTTTGGTAAATCCCAATGGAACGGTATTTTATGACGGTTCAAATGTCAATGCAGCCGGTGTGGTGGTTTCAACTGCGGAAATAGATGAAAACGCCTTCAAAAACAATAAGCTGGTTTTTGCTCAAAATAAGGATAATAACAATAATATTATAGTTAACGGCACAATCAATGCGGCTACCAATGGTGCTTATCTTACAGGGGCAAATGGTATGCTGGCCAAAGTGATTAAAAACGTAGATGAATCAGTTTTGAATACCACTGATGTGCAGTTAGCCACGGGTTTTTCCTTTGCCAACAACACTATTCGTCTGGTAGCGGATGGTGATATTGCTGTGGGTCAGAACGGTGCGTTGCAGGCCACTACCACAACTACCATTGATGGGGACAAAACAGTTGGGGCAGAAGAATTTAGTGTAGAAGGCGACAGCTCTACCCGGGAAGGTTCTATAGTTTTGCGGGCAGACCAAAATGCCGATGATGTGGCAAATATTGATGCAAACGTCTTGGCCACTGCCGGCATAAATGATGCTGACATAACGGTTTATGATAAATCCAGCCGTGGTGTGGAAGGCAGTTTTAAAACGGCCAAGGTATATCTCAATAATGCGGACAGATCTCAGATAGCTTCCCAGAATGTCAGTGTTTATTATGATGCAGATATTACAGAGGCAGGAATTAACGGAACTGAGGTTAGTTCCTTGGGACTTTCCAATACTGCTAAAAATGTATTTACCCAAAAGGACTATTCTAAATATAGTGCAGAGGCTGGTAACTTAAAGAGTAAGGTGGCTCAGACCTTTGAGGGTGGCAACATAAAAAATCAGAATTATTCCATGCTGGTAAACGATATATATCAGTTAGAAGCCATTCAGGATGCAGCCTTTGGTAATATGGGAGGATCCTATGCCCAGGGCACCAGCTTTTCTGCCTTTGATACTGCAAATTGGAACGACGGGGCCGGATTCGTACCAGTTGGTAGCGAGTTGAAGCCATTCACCGGTTATTTTAGTGGTAATGGCGGATCTGCTACATATAAGATTTTGGATTTGCATATAAATCGCCCTGATGAAGATAATGTGGGGTTATTTGGCTTTGCCAGTGGTGCAGGCTTTGGTGCAGTTAATGTTATTGACTCCCTTATCATTGGTCGCAGCAATGTCGGCGGTATTGCCGGGCAGGCAGTAAATCATAGCCGGTTTGGCAGTAATACGGTGCGCAAACGGGTAAATGCTTACGACGGCCATACCACGGTTACTTCCAATCCAATAGCTATGTTTGGTTATAATGTTTATGGTGATGCCAATGTAGGCGGTATTGTGGGTAAAATGACGGACAGCTCTATACGGTATTCTACCAATGGTGCAACAATTATTGGTAATGATAATGTTGGCGGACTGGCCGGGGAAATAAATGGTGAAGCGGCTGGAGAAGCTTATGGCACTGGTTATTATGCCAACATTTATGATAGCCGGAATCAGGGGTATTATTCAGCTACTGAGGATGTTCAGCAGGGTTACGGTTTAGTTTTGGCTGCTCATGCCAATGCTGGCGGCCTAGTGGGCAGTATAAATTCCACAGCGGAAACCTCCATTACGGAGTCTGCTTCTAATGGTCAGGTGATGGGCTATACTAATATTGGTGGCCTGGTAGGTAACATGGCCAATGGTAAGGTGATTTATTCTTACAATACCAATGAGTCAACGGCTTTGGGCAAAGACTCTATAGTAAGCAGTGCAGCTGTTGGGGACGGGAGCTCTCCATACGGGCAAATCACCGGAGAACTGAATGTTGGCGGTATAGTGGGAAATATGAGCAATGGTACTATTGAGCAGTCCTATAATGCTGGTAATGTTGCCGGAGATGTAAATGTGGGCGGTGTGGCCGGTAACCTTAGTGGCGGTACTATCGAAAAGGCCTACAATGCCGATAATAACACTGTTTTATATACCAGTACTAATGACAAGGAGTATTACGGCTTTAAAGATAATGTTGGCAATTCCTACATATACAATCAGGCTGACCAGAGCTGGTTAAAAACGGATTCTAATAGAATCAGTTCAGAAATTGCTCTTAATGATTTGCCAGCAGAAAATCAACGGACATACTATAATCGTCTTGCATACCGGGATGCAGTAGTAAAGGGACAAAAAAATGTAGGCGGCGTAGTTGGTACTATGTCTGGTGGTGCTATTAATCAGGTTTATACTGCAGGTAAGGTTAAAGCTACAGGAGTAGAAAATATTGGGGCCTATGTGGGAGAGTATATTAATGGTACAATCTCTGATAGTTTTTATGTAACTCGCCAGAATGATGGTACTGATATAAGCGGCCAATCAAAGGCTGTAGGAAATAATATTGTTGTAGATGGTATTAAGGATAAGACTTTATACGAGGCCCAAAATACAACAGATACCAATTGGACCGGTATGAAAAATACTGGTAATGGCTGGACGATTTATAACTATTCCTCCACACCATTGTTGAATCATTTCATGCGGTGGATTAACATTAATCGTCAGTATGAATACGACGGAACTGTTCATAATCTTATGACTACGGATGTAAATAATTATTATGGCGGTGCCTTCTTTGGCAATGGTGACGGTAAGAATGTTTATTCCACCAATTATGATGTAATTGGCAGCTATAACGCCGCCGATTGGGTTATTAAATCTGGCAGTGGCAGTGCGGATACCAGTCATTCCTCCGTATATCGTTATGATAAATCCACCATGTGGTCACCGCAGCACGGTTATTATACCAGTGATGATGCCCGTATGATTATCACCCCAAAAAATGTAGAAGTAACTGTTACTGGAGCCAAGACTTATGGTAACAACGCAGTAAGTGGCGCTGAATACGCATCTGATGCAGTGAAGGACAGTGGGAAGTACGCTGTTGAGGCTACTGGTTTTATTGGGGATGATACTTCGGATAGCGTATTTGATGTAGATTTATCCGTTACCCGGTATGCTTCTGATAGCAATCAGTTGGCTGCTGGTACTTACGAAAAAACAGCTGATTTTATAAATCCGGAATTTAATCGTAAGAATAACAATTACAACTATAATGTTACCTTTAAGGATAAGCTCACAGTTGATAAAGCTGATCTGTATGTAAATCTGGTGGGAGAAAAAGTATATGGTAATGCAGTGAACAACGGAACATACAGATATTATGCTGTTGATAAAAACACAGTTGATGCAGGGAAGACTATTTCCGATAATGACGTACAAAATGACGGCAAGCTTAAGAGCTGGGATACTATTCCTACTTCAGAAGCAGATGCTAAGAAATTTGTGGGGACGGTTACTTCCCTGACTGCCGACAGTGATGTTAAGCATAATAACCAATCAACAGGTTCAAATGAAATAAATGCTAAATCCGATGTTATTGGCCATTATGATGCTGATGGAAAATTCGTAAGAGATGCCTATAATTTAGCTGATGCTCAAATAACCTCCTCAACTACTTTGGAGAAAAACTATAATGTTATCTATGATACTGCCAAGGGCAGTACTGGTAAAGTTACAGTTACTCCGAGGGATGCTGTTGTAAAGGTTGTTGGAGAGAAAGTTTATGGCGCTGATAAGCTGGTTGGTGGAGAAATCGGTGCTACAGCCACTACCGCTGGTGAGAAGGGTAAGTATTCTGTAACGGTAACCGGGCTAACCACTGGCGATACTTCGGATGCGGTATTTGATGTGGATATGAGTAGTGTTTCCTGTGAGGAGGATTCCAATCAGCTTGGGGCTGGTAAATATACCGATGCTAATGCACATTTTACCAATCCACTTGTTACAAATAAGAATTTTATCGAAAGTGACCAGGTTAACCATAACTATAACGCCAAGGTAACTAATGAACTGAACGTTAAAAAGGCTGACCTATACGTCAATATTGTTGGAACAAAGAAATATGGGGACAATATCCAGTCTGGAACATATTCCTATTATGCAACCAACAAAAATAATGCGGCTGCTGGGTCAATATCGGAGTTGGATAAGTTAAACAACGGTAGTTTGAAGAGTTGGGATAGCTTCTCTACTAGTAGGGAAGATGCCACTATGCTTGATGGTAAAAATATCAATTCTCTAACTGCCACAGAAGATGTCTATGCCAATACAGCTAAACAGGCTGATAATAAAATTGGTGCAAAATCCAATGTGGTTGGTACAGGAAGTGGTAGCAGCTTTACGGTCGGGCATTATGACTTGGCGGCAGCTGATCTGAAGCCGGGTACCTTCAACACTGCAGCTGTATCCAAAAATTATAATATAATTTTTGACCATACTAAGGGTAGCCAGGGAGAAGTTACTGTAACTCCTAGTGAAGTAATTGCCACTGTTACGGCAACCAAAACCTATGGTGAAGCAGCTGTTCAGGGAAATGATTACGCTGTATCAGTGAAAGGATTTGTTAATGGTGATTCAGTAGAGTCAGTGTTTGATATTGACAAATCTGCTACCAAATACAAAAAAGACTCTAGCAAGCTTGCTGTTGGTACATATGATGATGTTAACGAATTTGTAAATCCGAAATTTACGGGTAAAGATAATAATCATAACTACACAGTTAAATTTGTGGATAAACTTACTGTGAAGTCAGCACCAACGCCAGTGCCAAGCTTTACCTCTGATCCGGTTGTTGAGCCAGAACCAGTGGTGGAGCCAGTGCTTGAATCGGAGCCTGTTCCTGCAGTGCAAAAGGCTGAAGGGATACCTGATATAGTAGAATATGAGGTTAACAAGGCTAGTAATGAGCATGTTCCAGAGGAACAGAGTGAAGAAATTTCCTATGGCGGCCATATTGCCAAGGAAGGCAAGGAAAGCATTCGGTATATTACCATCGAGGATACTGGTATAAATATTGAAAATGCCAAGGCAGAAAACAATATTATAAAGGTATCATCTGATAGTCTGGTAGATGGTATGAACGAAGTAATTATTTCTGGCAACAAATAAATAATTTAAAGATCCCTGTGTAAATTCAATACACAGGGATTTTTTACAGCCATTTCAAAATACGTATGTTCACTTCTAATGCACAAATTTTCTAAAAATGTAATAAAATATACACAAAATACTCAAAAACTGTTGACAAAACATTTTAATAGCGCAATAATATACACATGTTTACTAGGTGGTAGACACTGTTAGCAGATACAACATGATATACTGTACAAAATGCAGCGATGGTTGTCGTTTTTTTATGGAGGTTTTTATGAAGCATGTTTTATCTGTGCTTGTAAAAAATCAGCCTGGTGTACTGGTACGGGTGGCCAGTATGTTTTCCCGGCGGGAATTCAATATTGAGAGCCTGACGGTGGGGGAAACGGAAACCAGTGAGTTTTCCCGTATTACTGTTATGGTCAGTGGTGATGAGTACATCATTGATCAGGTACTTAAGCAGTTAGGTAAATTACCGGATGTGGAAGTGGTGAAACGTTTGGATGACGGTTCATCGGTTTATCGGATTATGACCTTGATAAAGGTTCAGGCCGATGATACCAACCGGTTGGATGTGTTAAAGATGGCCGAGCTTTTCGGAGCTCGTGTTATTGATGTTCAGCCCACAACCTTGATTTTTGAGATTACCGGCAGTGAGGACAAGGTAAAGGCCTTTAATCGGGTACTGTCCTCCTACAAGGTGCTTGAGGTCATTCAGACCGGTGTAACCGGCCTGGAGCGGGGGGAACGAACTATACAAGAATATTGCGAGGAGAGAGAGTATTATGGCAAAAATCTTTTATGATCAGGATGTTAATTGGGAAGTAATTAAGGATAAAACCGTTGCCATTATCGGTTATGGTTCCCAGGGTCATGCCCATGCCCTTAATCTGAAGGAAAGCGGACTGAACGTTGTTGTTGGTCTGTATGAGGGCTCCAAGTCCAAACCAGTGGCTGAAAGCAAGGGCTTGAAGGTTCTTCCTGTAGGCGAGGCTACAGCAGCTGCTGATATTGTAATGATTTTGATTCCTGACGAAAAGCAGGCTGAGGTATATAAGAATGAGATTGCTCCTAATTTGAAATCCGGTGCAGCTCTGGCCTTTGCTCATGGTTTTAATATTCATTTCCAGCAGATTATTCCACCTAAGGATGTGGATGTATTCATGGTTGCTCCTAAGGGGCCTGGTCACTTGGTACGTCGTACCTTCACGGAGGGTGGCGGTGTTCCGGATGTATTTGCAGTAGAGCAGGATGCTACCGGTCATGCTTTCGAGTTGGCTTTGGCCTATGCCCGGGGTATCGGCGGAACCCGTTCCGGCTGTCTCCAGACCACCTTTAGAGAGGAAACTGAGACTGACCTCTTTGGTGAGCAGGCTGTTCTGTGCGGCGGTGTATGCTCCCTCATTAAGAATGGCTTCGAGACCTTGGTAGCTGCCGGCTACCAGCCAGAAATTGCTTACTTTGAGTGCTTCCATGAAATGAAGCTCATTGTTGACTTGATGTATGAGGGCGGTATGGCTAAGATGCGCAAGTCCATTTCCAATACTGCTGAATTCGGTGATTATGTATCCGGTCCAAGAGTTGTTGGTGAGCCAAGCCGTAAAGCTATGGAGCAGGTACTGAAGGAAATTCAGGATGGTACCTTTGCCAACAAGTTCCTTACTGATAATCGGGCTGCCGGCTGGGCTAACTTCTATGCTATGCGTCGCCTGAATGCAGAGCATCAGATTGAGGAAGTGGGTGCCAAGCTCCGTGGCATGATGTCCTGGCTGAAGGATGGGGCAGATCTTTCCAAAGACTAATAAAAAAAGAGGTTTTGCGCCTCTAATATAGAATAGTCTATGTGTAGAACGGCTTACGCCAATTTCTGGTGTAAGCCGTTTTTAGAAGTTACTTTTAGGAGGGAAAAGCATGGGTATGAATATGACCGAAAAAATTCTGGCCCAGCATGCTGGCTTGGCTTCGGTGGAGCCAGGGCAGCTTATTACCTGTAAGCTGGATATGGTGTTGGCCAATGATGTAACAGCGCCACCGGCGATAAAGGAGTTTAACAAGATTGGCCGTCCGGTCTTTGATAACACGAAAATAGCCTTAATACCGGACCATTTTACTCCAAATAAGGATATAAAGGCTGCCGGACTGGCGAAAACCGTCCGGGATTTTGCCAAGGAAAACAAGATAAAGAATTATTTTGAAGTTGGCCGGGTAGGTATTGAGCATGTAATTTTACCGGAAAAGGGCATTGTGGCACCGGGCATGTGCATTATTGGAGCGGATTCCCATACCTGTACCTACGGGGCTGTCAACGCTTTCTCCACTGGTGTTGGCTCCACGGATTTAGGGGTAGCTATGGCTACCGGTGAAGCCTGGTTTAAGGTTCCTAAGGCTATTAAAGTGGTTCTTACGGGGAAAAAACCGAAAAATATTTGTGGTAAAGATGTCATCTTAACCTTGATCGGTATGATTGGCGTGGATGGTGCACTGTACCAGTCCTTGGAATTTGCCGGAGATGGTTTAGCAGAAATGACCATGACTGACCGATTGACCATTGCCAATATGGCTATTGAAGCCGGTGGTAAAAATGGTATTTTCCCTTATGACAAGATTACCGAGGAATATGTCAAAGGTCGGGTAGATTATGATTTCACACCGATTACACCAGATGAGGATGCCAATTATGCCAAGGTAATTGAGATTGATTTGTCGAAATTAACTCCAGTGGTGGCTTTCCCACATTTACCGGAAAATACCCATCCGGTTTCTGAGATTGATGAAATAAAAATTGATCAGGTGGTTATCGGCTCGTGTACCAACGGACGACTGGAGGATCTGCAGCAGGCGGCGGAGGTCCTTAAAGGACATAAGGTACATCCGGATGTACGCTGTATTATTATCCCAGGGTCCCAGCAGGTGTATATGGATGCCATCCATCAAGGCTTGGTGGATATTTTTGTGGAGGCTGGTTGTGCAGTTAGCACGCCAACCTGCGGTCCGTGTTTGGGTGCCCATATGGGTATTATGACTGCCGGGGAAAAGGCTGTGTCCACCACTAATCGTAATTTCCGTGGCCGTATGGGCCATGTAGATTCGGAAGTGTATTTGGCTGGACCGTATGTGGCGGCGGCCAGTGCAGTTTTGGGACGTATTGCCGTTCCAGAGGAGGTGCAGTAATATGGCTCATGAAGGAACAGTATGGCGCTATGGCGACAATATTGATACAGATGTAATTATACCGGCCCGGTATCTTAACTCCTTTGATCCCAAGGACTTGGCGGCTCATTGCATGGAGGACAGTGATGAGCATCAGGAGGCACCCTTTGCTACCAATGTGGTTGAAGGGGATATAATGGTAGGGGGCAAAAATTTTGGCTGTGGTTCCTCCCGGGAACACGCTCCGGTGGCCATTAAGGCGGCAGGAGTTCCGGTGGTTATTGCGGCGGATTTTGCCCGGATTTTCTATCGTAACGGTATCAATATCGGCTTACCTCTGCTGGAAATCGGCGATGATGTACAGAAAATCCATCACGGGGATAAGCTGAAGGTGGATACTTCCACCGGGGTAATCGAAAACCTTACAACCGGGGATACCTATCATGCTCAGCCATTGCCGGGCTTTGTTCAGGAAATTGCCAAGGCTGGTGGATTGATAAATTACATTAAGGAGAAAAAGTGATATGGCAAAGAAAATTGTTGTTATACCCGGAGATGGCATTGGCAAGGAAATAACCGATTCCGCCGTGGCCGTAATGAAACAGGTGGCGGACAAATTTTCTCTGGCTTTGGAATACGAATATAAGGATGCCGGAGGTACAGCCTATGATAAATTCGGTGTGCCGTTGCCGGAGGATACCCTGGAGGCCTGCAAACAGGCGGATGGTATCTTATTTGGTGCCGTGGGAGGCGACAAGTGGGATAATGTTGATCCAACCCTGCGGCCGGAAAAGGCTATTTTGGGCCTCAGAAAGGGATTGGGATTGTACGCCAATCTTCGTCCCGTGAAGGTGGCGGACTCCCTGACGGAATATTCACCGTTGAAACCGGAGCTGGTAAAGGGAGTAGATTTGGTAATTGTCCGAGAATTAGTTGGAGGCATTTATTTTGGTGATAAATGCGAATCTGAACAGCATAATGGAGCAGAGCGGGCCTGGGATTTGGAAAACTATTCCGTGCCGGAGGTACAGCGAATTGCCAGGCTGGCCTTTGAAACCGCCAAGCTGCGCAGTGGCAAGGTAACCTCTGTGGATAAGGCCAATGTATTGGCCACCTCCCGTCTGTGGCGGCGGACTGTGGCCCAGTTAGCCAAGGATTACCCTGAGGTGGAGCTGAATAATCTGTACGTGGATAATACGGCCATGCAGCTGGCAGTTCGGCCAACTCAGTTTGACGTAATTCTTACGGGCAATCTGTTTGGAGATATATTAAGTGATGAAGCGGCGGTTATTGGTGGTTCCATTGGTATGATGCCGTCAGCATCCATTGGAGAGCTGACCAGTCTGTATGAGCCTATTCATGGTTCGGCACCGGATATTGCCGGCAAGGGGATTGCCAATCCGGTGGGGACTATTTTGTCTGCGGCCATGCTGCTGCGGTATTCCTTGCAGGAAGAAAAGGCAGCGTTGGCAATTGAGGCGGCTGTGGATAAGGCCTTGGCCCAGGGATGGCGCACTGCCGATCTGTGGCACGAAGGATTGAAAAAGGCGGATACTGCCACAATGACTCAGGCAGTAATTGACTGTCTCTGATGGGGGTAGGGCGTAATGAATGGCGCACAGGTTATCGTTAAAGTTTTGCAGGAGCAGGATATTGATACTTTGTTTGGGTATCCCGGTGGCATGATTTTGCCATTATATGATGCTCTGTATGATGAGAAAAATATCCAGCAGATATTGGTTACCCATGAGCAGAATGCTGCCCATGCGGCAGATGGTTATGCCCGGGCTACTGGCAAGGTGGGGGTATGTATTGCCACCTCCGGACCGGGAGCCACCAATCTGGTTACGGGAATTGCCACGGCCTTTATGGATTCTATTCCGGTGGTGGCCATTACCGGCCAGGTGGATACTGGCCTGTTGGGTCGGGATTCCTTTCAGGAGACGGATATTCTTGATGTTACTATGCCTATAACCAAGCACAACTATAAGGTAAAAAATCCTGCCAAATTGGCGGATACCTTGCGGGAAGCCTTTAAGATTGCCAAAAGTGGTCGTCCGGGACCAGTATTGGTTGATGTACCCAGAGACATTATGCTAAATGAGGCTCCCTATAAGGAGCTGGTTCAGGTGGAGGAAAAGCATTCCGAGCCAGATGTTGATTTTAAAATTTGTGCAGCTGAGGCGGCAGATGTAATCTGCAAGGCTAAGCGTCCGGTGGTAATAGTTGGCGGTGGCGTGGTATCTGCCAATGCCTCCAAGGAAGTGGTGGCCTTTGCGGAGCATTTCAATTTGCCAATGGTTTATACCTTGATGGGAATAGGGGGAGTACCTCGTTCCCATAAAAATGTCCTGGGTTTTGCCGGCATGCATGGTAAAAAAGCTGCCAATAATGCCATAGCCAACGCAGATTTAGTTATTTCATTAGGCAGTCGGTTTGCGGACCGTCAGACAGGTAATCTGGATAAATATACAGCGGAAACCAAGTTTATTCATGTGGATATTGATCCGGCAGAAATAGATAAGAATATAGCCAGCAGTATTGGCTTGGCAGGAAATATGAAGGTTATTCTGGCCATGCTCATGCGTCGGGAGCCTACTCAAAAGCTGGATGAATGGTGGGAGACGATTCGTTCCTGGAAATCCGAGTATGCCTATGATTATGCGGTAAATCGCCTAACCTTGCCTTGGGCGTTAAATCATATTGCCCGGGCCACCGCCGGAAAGGAATTTGCCTATGCTACTGATGTAGGTCAGCATCAGATGTGGTGTGCCCTGCATTTGCGTGTGGAGGAGCCTCGTACCTGGTTTACCTCTGGTGGCTTAGGAACCATGGGCTTTGGTTTGCCGGCGGCTATGGGCGCCCAGCTGGCTTATGTGAACAGTGGCAGCAAGCGTCGGGTTGTTCATGTGGCCGGCGATGGCGGTATAAAAATGACCGGTAACGAGTATTACACCATAGCCCGTTTGAAACTGCCGTTGATTTCCATTATTGTAAATAATCGTAGTCTGGGCATGATTCGTCAGCTCCAAAATGTTTACTATAAGGAGCGGTATATTGCCTGTGAATTGGACTATGATATGGATTATGCTGGTTATGCCAAGAGTTTTGGTATTAATACCTTTAATGTGTCCACCTCAGATGAGTTTGCCGCGGCCTTTGCCAAGTCCATGGCTGAAGAAGATCGGCCACATGTTATTGTGGTTAATCTCCACCGAAGCTTTGTGGAGCCCATGATAAAAGGTGGGGCAAAAATAAACGAATTTGTGGATTTTAAATAAGACACATGAAAAGCCGGAGAACCTAAAGTTTTACTTTAGATTCCCCGGCTTATTTGTTTAGTGTCAAGCCTTTTCCTTGCTCATGTTTTCGTACATGTACTCACGGATGAGACTAAGATGGCTGGTCATGAAATTACATGCATCAAATATGCGGCCATTTAAGATTGCATCCAATATTTTACGATGATAATACAAAGTGTTGGTGACGCTGAGGTTGTTCAGGGTCAATTCAATGTTCTTTTCGATGGATGTGAACAGAATGTAGGTAAGGTTACCAATGACCTTGTTGCCAGTGGCCTCGGCTATAAGCTGATGGAATTTACCGTCAATATCCACATAAGGTTCACCATTGTTGATGCGTTCTTCCAAGGTATTCATTACTTCAATAAGGGCTTTTTTCTGCTCCTCAGTGGCATTGGCAGCAGCCAGCTGGGCTGCTTTAGGCTCAATCATCAACCTGAGGTCAATCATGTCCAAGGCCAGCATTTGATCATCGTAAATAAAGGTTAGTCCCAAAGGATCATCTGGGATGCCTTGTTTTTCTGAAATAAAAGTACCGGCTCCCTGGCGGCTTTCTAAAATATTTCTGGCAATAAGTATTTTGAAGGCTTCTCGTAAGGTTCCCCGGCTTACCGCAAATTTTTCCAAAAATTCGGCTTCAGTAGGGACCTTGTCTCCAGGTTGTAACTGACGAGAAGTAATATATCTGATGATTTTATCAGTGGTGAGTTCTACCAGTGTTTTTCCGCTGTCTTCCTTCATAAGTCTTGCCACCTCTTATTGTAAAATTGTTTTAAATTATCTGAATAAAGAAATTCATATGACTATTATAACCTATTTTGGCAAATTTTTCCCCTAAAAATTAAAAAATATTTAACTTTTCCCCTAAATTGTATTATAAATTCATCAGTCAAATCTTTACTGACAAGACAAATGACCATATCATAAAATTTTTATGCAAGTTGTAAAAAATAATTCACAATTTTTTCTGATAAATGAAGGAATATAGAAGATATTTATCGAATAATAACTTGAAAATTGAAGTGATGTGTTATATTGGCATGATATAAAAATGTTTTGCAGCATATATTGATTGTCATTATAGGATGTACTAAATAAGTTATAATTTTTATATTATTATAAATCTCAGGGGGGATATATATGAATATGCAGAAGAAAACCATACTTTTCTCCTCATCATGTATTATCGTAGTTTGTCTGGTGATTGCCTTTATTGGCTATCGTAATGCAGTTAATGGTTTTGTGGACTCATTAACAGACAAGGTAACAGATGATGGGTATTTGTTTGATACTATCGTTGAATACACCTATGATGGTGAATGGAGCGCCAAAAATGGTGAGCTGTATAAGGGCAAGGTTTCGGTTAACGGCAAGACCACCATTATGGATGAGCTCCACAATAAAACCGGCGATTCCTTTACTTTATTCTTAGGTGATACCCGTGTAAGCACTACCGTTAAGAATGAAAAGGGTGAGCGGGCCGTTGGTACCAAGGCTGCCCCAGAGATTGCCGAGCGAGTTCTGAAGAAGGGCGAGACAGTTATCACTGAGGCTGTGGTAGTAGGAAAACCACATTTCGTAAGCTATCAGCCAATTAAGGATGGCAGTGGCCAGATTATTGGTATGGTATTCGTAGGTGTTCCAATTGATGTGCTGGATAATTTGGCCACTGATTTTTTGCTCAATATGGTTGCCGCTACAGTAGTATTGCTGCTGGTTATGGCTTTTGTTATTACCTTTGCTGTAAGGAAACAGCTGAGACCTTTGGTTGAGGTGCAGGAAGCTTTGAGCACAGTTGCGGCCGGTGATTTGAGTGCACCTAACTTAATAGTTCATGGTGAGGATGAAATTGCTCATCTGGCTAATGATACTAACCGCATGAAGGATGCAGTCCGCAATATGATGAAGAAGATTACCAACTCGGCCGAGCAGGTAGCTGCTGCCAGTCAGGAGCTTACTGCCAGTGCTAATCAGACTGCTGACAGCATTCGTCTGGTAGCTGAGAGTGCCGTAAAGATGGCGGAAAACAATCAGCATCAGGTGTCCATGCTGAATGAAACCAATGATAAGACCAACGACATGAGCAATGACATGAGCAATCTTACCGAGTGCTCCAATCTCATGAAGAAGGCAGCCGAGGATAGCATGGAAGGTGTCAAGGGCGGACAGGTTACTGTTAGACGGGCCATTGATACCATGAATGAAATGTCCAAGCAGATTAACGAATCCTCCGTTATCGTGGAGACCTTGGGCGAGCGTTCTGCCAATATCGTTCAGGTTATTGAAACCATTGCCAATATTGCCAGCCAGACCAATCTGTTGGCACTGAATGCAGCTATTGAGGCAGCCAGAGCAGGTGAAGCTGGTCGTGGATTTGCAGTAGTAGCTGAGGAAGTTCGTAAATTGGCTGAGCAGTCTGAGACGGCTACTCAGAGTATCTCCAATATGATTATGAGTATTCAGGAAGATACTACCAAGGCTGTAAAGGCCATGAAGGAAAACAACGAGGGCGTTCAGAACGGTACCAAGATTGTGGCCGAAGCCGGTGAAGCATTTAAGCAGATTTCCGAATTGATTGACAATATGTACAACCAGATTGATGTATCCTTGGATGCTATCGCTAGGACTGGTCGTTTGTGTAATGATATTCAGGGAGTTATGTCCAATGTAGTTGAACTGGGTGACCGGTCCAATGAAGAGGCTCAGGGTGTTAGTGCTTCCACTGAGGAGCAGGCAGCTATGATGGATGAGATTTCCAAGGCAGCTCACTCTTTGGCAACCTTGGCACAGGGCTTGCAGAATGAAGTTAGCAAGTTTAGAGTATAAGTTAATTAAGTAATATTTACAGGATGTGGTGGATGTTTAACAGTCCATCACATCCTTTTTTATTTTCGTGTATTGATTTTTTATTGTTTAATATTCTGATTATTGCAGGAAAATTTAAAGCTGTATAGAATATGACACTCTAGGGACAGGAATATAATTCCTGTCTTAATCAGGGCAGGTGAATGTTGTGTGGAGACAACCTTCCCTGCCATATTTTTGTGCAAGAAAGAGAGGTTAACCAGGTATGAAGAAAGTTCTTATGTTGGCGGGAGATTTTGCTGAAGATTATGAGGTAATGGTTCCGTTTCAGGCGTTAGGAGTTGCCGGGGTACAGGTAGATGTTGTTTGCCCGGGCAAGAAGAGTGGCGAAGCCATTAAGACGGCTATTCATGATTTTGAAGGGGACCAGACTTATTCAGAAAAACCAGGGCATCTGTTTATTTTGAATGCTACCTTCGATAATGTTTCCGCTGAGGATTATGATGGTTTATATATAACCGGCGGTAGGGCACCGGAATATATTCGTCTTGATCCAAAGGTTATTAGCATTACCAAGTATTTTATGAACAACAATAAGCCTGTTGCGGCTATTTGTCATGGAATCCAGGTTCTCACGGCTGCTGATGTGGTTAAGGGTCGTACATTGACAGCTTATCCAGCTGTTGGTCCTGATGTAACAGTGGCTGGTGGTAATTTCCAGAATGTAGACGTGGATAAGGCTGTAGTAGATGGAAATCTGGTTACTTCTCCGGCTTGGCCAGGAAACACAGCAATTTGCAAGGAATTCCTGAAAATTTTAGGCTAAAAACACTTTTTAATCAGTATATTTGTTAGTAAAAAAAATAACAAAAAATTAGTAATGGAGCAGGAGGAATACTTGCTTTTATACACTATTTAAAGTTATAATTACTATGATGCTTAAGAGGGAGAAATACCCAAATCAGCAATAGTTGTCGAAGCAGTATTCCGCTGTTCCATACACAATGGCTCATTTGAGGTTATTTGTAGTTTTCTCAGGGAGAACAGGGTGCATGCTGTTTGACCTGAGTTTTTTTATATATTTTATTAAAATAGGGGCGTGAGATCAGATTGGAAGGAAAACTGAAGTTATACGGGTTTAACAACCTGACCAAATCCCTTAGCTTTAATATCTATGATATTTGTTATGCTAAGACACCTAGAGAGCAGCAGGATTATATTAAGTACATTGATTCACAGTATAATTCTGAGCGTCTCACCAAAATATTGTTTAGGGTAACCGAAATGATTGGTGCCCAGGTTTTGAGTGTGTCCAAACAGGATTACGATCCTCAGGGAGCCAGTGTAACTTTTTTAATTGCTGAAGAAGCTGCTATGGCTTCCGGGTACAAGAAGCCATTAGGCAATACTGTGGTGAAACAGGTAGGAGATACTGTATTGGCCCATTTGGACAAAAGCCATGTTACAGTTCATACCTATCCGGAATTTCACCCGGAAACCAGTATAGCTACCTTCCGAGTTGATATAGATGTAGCCACCTGTGGCGAAATCACCCCATTGAAAACTTTGGACTATTTGATTGGCATGTTTGATTCGGATATTATCACCATGGACTATCGTGTACGGGGCTTTACCCGGGATCTATCCGGCAAAAAGCTGTTCATGGACCATGATATTACCTCTATCCAGAATTTTATCGATAAAAAAACCATTGATAGATATGATACCGTTGACGTAAACGTGTATCAGGCCAATTTGTTCCATACTAAAATGCTCATCAAGGAGCTGGATTTGAAGAATTATCTCTTCAATACGGATATTTATGAAATACCACCGAAAACCAGACTGGAAATTCATGATAATCTTCGCAAGGAAATGATTGAAATTTTCAGCGGGGTAAATGTTTTCTAAGGAGATCGGGATGGAATATTTTTCTCAGGACCGGGCGCCAATTTTGGAAGCGTTGGAGAAAATGAAGCGGGCGCGGCTGGTTCCTTTTGATGTGCCGGGACATAAACGCGGTCGGGGCAATCCTGAACTGACGGATTTTTTAGGGGAGAAATGTCTTTCCGTGGATGTTAATTCCATGAAAATGCTGGACAATCTCTGTCATCCCGTGTCTGTAATAAAAGATGCTGAAAGATTGGCGGCGGAAGCCTTTGGCGCCGCCCATGCTTTTTTTATGGTGGGAGGAACCACCTCGGCGGTGCAGGCCATGGTGCTTACCGCCTGCAAGCGGGGAGACAAGATTATCATGCCCCGCAATGTGCATCGGAGTGCCATTAATGCTCTGATATTATGCGGAGCTCTGCCTGTATATGTTAATCCCCAGATGGATTCCATGCTGGGGATTTCCCTGGGTATGAGTGTTCAGGATGTGGAGAAGGCCATTCGGGAAAATCCTGACGCCAAGGCAGTGTTTGTCAATAATCCCACCTATTATGGTATATGCTCGGACATAAAATCTATAGTTAAGCTGGCCCATGAGCATAATATGTTGGTTTTGGCCGATGAGGCCCACGGCTCTCATCTGTATTTCAGTGATAAGCTTCCGGTGGCAGCCATGCATGCCGGGGCTGATATGGCTGCCATTTCCATGCATAAATCCGGTGGATCCCTTACCCAGAGCAGTATGCTCCTCATTGGGGAAGCAGTATCTGAGGGCTATGTGCATCAGATTGTAAATCTCACGCAAACCACCAGTGCTTCCTATCTTCTCCTGGCTAGTCTGGATGTTTCTAGGCGGAATATGGCCCTGCGGGGCAAGGAAATAATCGACCGGATTATTGAGCAGGTGGAATATGCCCGGAATGAAATTAATTCCATCGGGGATTATTACGCCTATTCCAAGGAATTAATTAACGGCGATTCGATTTTTGATTTTGATATTACCAAGCTGTCGGTATATACCCGGTCCATTGGGTTGGCCGGGATTGAGGTTTACGATTTGCTGCGGGACGAGTACGATATTCAGACGGAATTTGGGGATATTGCCAATTTGTTGGCCTATGTATCCATTGGTGATCGCCCTAAGGACATAGAGCGCCTGGTATCGGCCTTGGCGGAAATTCGTCGCAATTACCGTCAGACTGGGCGTAAGATGCTGAAGGCAGAATACATCAGCCCTCAGGTTATCCATCCGCCTCAGGAGGCCTTTTACAGTGCTAAGGAGTCCTTGCCAATTGATGAAAGTGCCGGACGGGTTTGCAGTGAGTTTGTAATGTGTTATCCGCCGGGTATCCCTATATTGGCCCCAGGCGAAATGATTACCGATGAAATCTTGCAGTATATTCGTTATGCTAAGAAAAAGGGCTGTTCTATGACTGGCCCGGAGGATATGGAGATAAAAAATCTCAACGTGATGAAGTAAGGTGATTTGAATTGGAGCTTTGGTACACGGAAAACCACACAGAGAATGTTAAATTTTCAGTAAAGGTGGATAAACAGTTATATTCCGGTAAAAGTGAATTCCAACGGATAGATATATTTGAGTCGGCGGAATTTGGCCGTATGATGACCTTGGATGGGTACTTGATGCTCACGGAAAAGGATGAATTTATCTATCATGAAATGATTACCCATGTGGCTATGTGCGTCCATCCTGATGTTAAAAAGGTATTGGTAATTGGCGGCGGGGACGGAGGAACTGTTCGGGAGCTGGCTAAATACAGCCAGATTGAGACCATTGATCTGGTGGAAATAGATGACCAGGTGGTGGAGGTCAGCAAGAAATATTTGCCTCAGACTGCCTGCCAGCTGACTGATCCGCGAGTACATTGCTTTTTTGAGGACGGCTTAAAATATATTCGTCGGGTAAATGACGAGTACGACCTTATAATTGTTGATTCCACGGATCCATTTGGTCCGGGAGAAGGGCTGTTTACCCGGGAGTTTTATGGCAATTGCTTCAAGGCTCTTCGGGAGGAGGGTATAATGGTCAATCAGCATGAGAGTCCTTTTTATGAAGGGGATGCTGAGGCCATGCAGCGGGCCCATAAACGCATTTGTCAGTCCTTCCCTATAAGTCGGGTTTATCAGGTGCATATTCCTACTTATCCGTCAGGACATTGGCTTTTTGGGTTTGCTTCCAAGAAGTATCATCCGGTAAAGGGTGTGGACTGGAATCGTTGGAAGGCCTTGGGGATACATACCCGGTATTATAATACCGCCCTCCATGCAGGATCCTTTGCTTTGCCGAACTATGTGGAGGAGATGTTACGCGATGTTGAATCCTAATATAGAGACTTTTTTGGGCTGTGAAGCACCCTTTGAGGAAGCTCGTATTGTGTTATACGGTGCTCCCTTTGACAGTACTACATCCTTTCGGCCCGGGACTCGCTTTGCCAGCAAAATAATGCGGGGTGAGTCCTACGGTTTGGAGACTTACAGTCCCTACCAGGATTTGGATATGGAGGATGCCAAGGTATTTGATAGTGGCGATTTGGAGCTGTGCTTTGGCGATACGGAGCAGGCTCTTAAGGATATTGAAAACAGAGCGGAGGAGATTCTCAATGCCCATAAGCTGCCCTTTATGATTGGCGGTGAGCATCTGGTATCTCTGGGAGCTATTCGGGCGGTGGCCAGGAAATATCCTGATTTGCATATTTTGCATTTTGATGCCCATACTGACCTGCGGGATGAGTACTTGGGCACCCATCTGACCCATGCGGGGGTTATCCGTCGGGCCTGGGATATAGTAGGAGATGATAGAATTTGGCAGCTGGGAATTCGTAGCGGTATGCGGGAAGAGTTTCAGTGGGCCAGGGAGCATACTCATCTCCATAAGTTTGATTTAACGGCTATGCCGGAGGCCTTGGCAGCCCTAAAGGACAAGCCAGTGTACTTCACCATTGACCTGGATGTGATGGATCCGTCGGTATTCCCAGGCACCGGAACTCCGGAATATGGCGGGGTTTCCTTTAAGGAGCTTATGGAAGCGGCCATTGCGGGCTGTGGTTTGAATATAGTGGGCTGTGATGTGGTGGAGCTGGCACCGGGTTTGGATCAGAGCGGTGCGTCTACAGCGGCAGCTTTAAAAATACTTAGGGAAATGCTGTTAAAGCTGGAGGAGCCCTTTATTCGCGGTCCAGAGATGGTATAAAGCCACGGGGAAAACATTTTCGGCTTCATCGCTTCGTCCTAAATCAGCATGTACTTTTATATTTTGCTTCTTCTATATGCGACAGAGTCGCACATACATCGAGGCGAACGCCAAACAAACGGCCATGCTGAGTCTGCGACGCCCGGACTCCGCTCTTGCAGGCGAAAAGTTTCCCCCGTATTCATAAGTATAGAAACATATTAGCCTTTCTGGGGCGCTTTGTACGACATTAATTGCCTTCCCCTTTGGGGAAGGTGGGCGCGTAGCGCTCGGATGAGGTTGTAAAAATAGGAGGATTATTCAAATGGGTAAGGTATTAGTTATTGGCTGCGGTGGTGTAGCCAGCGTAGCAATTCATAAATGTGTTCAGAATCATGAGGTGTTTCAGGAAATCTGCATTGCCAGCCGCACTAAGAGTAAGTGCGACAAGCTGAAGGAAGTATTGGAAAAGCAGTATGGCAATGTGTGCAAGATTACCACGGCTCAGGTGGATGCCAACAGCGTGGAGCAACTTGTTAAGCTTATGAAGGAAGTTAAGCCGGATGTGGTTTTAAATCTGGCTTTGCCATATCAGGATCTGACCATCATGGATGCTTGTCTGGAATGCAAGGTAAGCTATGTGGATACGGCTAATTATGAGCCAGAGGATACGGCTAAGTTTGAGTATAAGTGGCAGTGGGCGTACCGTGAGCGCTTTGAAAAGGCTGGCATTACTGCTCTTTTGGGTTCCGGCTTTGATCCGGGAGTTACCGGGGGGTTCAGTGCCTATGCCTTGAAGCATGAATTTGATGAAATTAATTATATTGATATTTTGGATTGCAATGCCGGTGACCATGGTTATCCATTTGCTACAAATTTCAATCCGGAAATCAACATTCGGGAGGTTTCCGCCAAGGGCAGCTATTGGGAAAATGGTCATTGGGTAGAGACCGAGCCTATGGAGATTAAGCGGGTTTATGATTTTCCGGAGGTGGGGCCAAAGGATATGTATCTGCTCCATCATGAGGAGCTGGAGTCCCTAGGTCTTAACATCCCAGGCATCAAGCGTATCCGCTTCTTCATGACCTTTGGTGAGAGCTATCTTCGTCACTTGAAGTGTCTGGAGAATGTGGGCATGACCTCCATTGAGCCAATTGAATTTGAAGGAAAGCAGATTGTACCATTACAGTTCCTGAAGGCGGTTCTGCCGGACCCAGCCAGCTTAGGGCCTCGTACCGTGGGTAAGACCAACATTGGCTGTATTTTCCAGGGTAAAAAGGATGGCAAGGATAAGACCTACTATCTGTATAATGTTTGCGATCATCAGGAGTGCTACAAGGAAGTTGGCTCCCAGGCCATTTCCTACACCACTGGTGTACCAGCTATGATTGGCGCCATGCTGGTCATGAACGGTACTTGGAATAAGCCTGGTGTATATAACATTGAGGAATTTGATCCGGATCCATTTATGGAGGCCTTGAACAAGTGGGGACTTCCTTGGCAGGAAAGCCATAAACCTGCTTTGGTGGACTAATGAGCCTTGACTATCAGCCTAAATGGCTGTATGAGGTGCCTTCCCCCAGCTATGTGGTGGAGGAGGGCCGGTTAAAGCATAATCTGGACATTTTAAAGGGAGTCCAGGATAGAACTGGTTGCAGTATTTTGTTGGCTCAAAAGGCTTTTTCCATGTTCCATTTCTATCCCCTTATCAGCTCCTATCTAAAAGGAACTACGGCCAGTGGGCTCTATGAGGCTAAGCTGGCCCATGAGGAATTTCCCGGGGAAAACCATATTTTTTCTCCTGCCTATCAAGACAAGGACTTTCCGGAGATTTTGTCAATTTGTGACCATATAGTGTTCAATTCTCCTGATCAGTTGAAAAAGTTTGCCCCTATGGCCAGGAAAGCTGGACGCTCCTACGGACTTAGAATAAATCCGGAGCATTCCACCCAGCCACCGGAGCATGCCATTTACGATCCCTGTTCCGGGGACAGCCGTCTAGGCACCAAGCTTAGCGAGCTGGAGAAGGCCTTGGCAGAGGCTCCCCAGGATGAATTTCTCTACGGCATCAGCGGGTTGCATTTTCATACTCTGTGTGAGCAGGGAGCAGAGCCTTTGGCGGAGACCCTTGAGGCGGTGGAGGAAAAATTTGGTAAATATTTCCTCCACCTTAAATGGTTGAACTTTGGTGGTGGTCATCATATCACCAGAGAAGATTACAATCTTGCTCTTCTGGAAAAATGCATTAATAAAATTCAGACAAAATACAGTCTAAAGGTGTATATTGAACCTGGGGAGGCTGTGGCCCTTGATGCGGGTTTTTTGGTGGCGACAGTATTGGAAATTATTGAAGCTACCTCCGATAACGGACGCCAGGCCAATATCGCCATTTTAGACACCTCGGCAGCCTGCCACATGCCAGATGTTTTGGAAATGCCCTACAGACCACCTCTGATGGGCAGCGGTGAAGCGGGAGAGAAGCCTTATACCTACACATTGGCAGGACCTACCTGCTTGGCAGGGGATACAATAGGTACCTATTCCTTTGCGGAATCCTTAAAGCCGGGTGATCGGCTCTTATTTGGGGACATGGCTATTTACAGTATGGTAAAGAACAATACCTTTAACGGGATGCCTTTGCCAGCCATTTGTGCGGTGTCCGATAATGAAGATGTAGAAATTGTGCGGGAATTTGCTTATGAAGACTTTAAAATGCGGCTTTAGAATTCTAATTACAACAGTTTTTGCGTTAGTTTTTATGTTGGGGACAGTTCAGGCTGCTGGGTCCAAGGAAGAAAAAATCCAAAGTGCCACGGTGCAGTTTTATTGTGCCATGGGGGATATGTTGGCCTATAATAGCCAATTAAATGAAGTGATACGTAATGTCATCTCGGATTTTGGCTACGAAACGGTGAGCTTTACCAATCAGAACACAAAGGCAGCTACCAATTTTGTCATGTTTAAAAGCAAGGAGCCGGATGAATTCACCGGGCGAAAAATCTATATTTTATCTGTACCCGGTACGGAAAAAATGAAGGATGTGGAAGTGGATCTGCGTTTTGGCAAGGTTCTCTTTGGTGGAGAAACTCCAGCCCAGTTTGATGAGTATGCTCAGCAGAAGCAAACCTATTCCAATCAGCCATTAGTTCATCGTGGTTTTAATGATTATACCCAGACGGCATTTTTTACCCCGGGACCTGATGGTGCCCTGGGGGCGGATAAAATACGGGAATTTGCTGATGACAGCGATGAACACCTGATTATTACCGGACATAGCTTGGGTGGAGCCGTGGCAGTTCTTCTGGGTACCAGACTGCAGTGTATGGGCATACCCCCTGAAAATTTGGAGGTAGTGACCTTTGGAGCCCCTGCTGTAGGCAACCAGGCTTTTGCCGATGTATATGGAGCCAAACTAAAATACACCAGATACACCATGAGTGGTGATCCAGTGCAGGGGATGCTTCAAATGCTAAAATCGGGCTATGTTCAGACTGGCGAAGAGATTAAATGTAAGCGTAATGCCAACTCTCATCGCTTTAGTCATAACATGTCCGAATATCTGGACTATTCTATTCGTAATTACCTGGATGTACTTCAGCAGGAAGGTATTCCATACAACGTTTATGTGGATACCAGTGGAGTAAAGGATGGTTTCTCTCTGTCAACCAAGCAAGTAAAGGATCGGGTATATTTAACTCCGGCTGTTATTAATTTACCAGATGATTTGCTGAATGATGCGGATTATATGGGGTGTTTGACAGAGCTTTTATCTACCCATGGATTTAAGGAGATTGTCAAGGGAGGGGAAACAGATCCCACCAGTCAAATCAAGGAAGCTCAAAAATATGGCTGTGACCGAATGTCGCACGTTAATATAGATGCCAAGCTGATAAAAAAGAATGTATATCAGATATCGGTAAATGAAGAAATTACCGATGTTTATGGCAATATTCTCAGTACTCAGACCTGTGGAACAACTACAGACAATATATCACCACTTGAAGCAGTTTTTTATGGATTAAGCCGCTGTGCCACCAGCCGGCAGATGTTTAGATAAGGGGTAGAAATAATGGATAATAAGTATTTGACCCGTAGCATCGAAATGACCATGTCAGCGTTAATAATGTACTGGAAGAACTATTTTGAGTCCAATATGGAAAAATATTCCATAAAAACAGTTACTATGGGAGCTGTTCTGTATTCGGCCTACAAGCATGAAGGGGTAGTTCAGGATGATATCTGTAAAATGTTCAATATGGACAAGGCCTATGTGACCCGGGAGCTTAATTCTCTGGAAAGGCTTGGTTATATTGTTCGGGAAAAGGATAGCAAGGATCATCGGAAAAATCATATATATGTGACGAAATCCGGAGTGGAAGTAGCTAATACCATCGAAAAAGTGCGCAACGACTGGTCAGCTATCGAATATGAAAATTTTACCGAAGATGATAAGAAGCTTTTCTTGTCCCTAATAAATAAAATGCATAACAATATTAAAGCCCATATTTGATTAGATCTACCACGGTCATAGCCATAGCTTTTACGGCCTTGATAGCCATGTTTTTGCCAAACTGGCTGTTGGCCGCAGCAGCGAACTCCGGAGTATGGGCTGCAATATCGGAGCCAATTTGAATTTCTGGTTGAATAGTTGGAAGCAGGTGGCTTACATTACCTACATCTGTGGAGCCATCGGCGTAATCATCAGCGTAAATTTTTATATCGTTAATACCCACAGCTTGAAGATTATTTAGCAGATATTTTTCAAGCTGTTTGTTATTTAGCAGGTTTTTAAACAGAGGCTCATAATGGAATAAATCCAGGGTGGTTCCATGCTGGTCAGAAACTTTTCTGGCCAGGTTTTTTATTTGGGGCAGCATGGTTTCCTCTAAATATTCGGCTTGCAAAGCTCGGATGGTGGCGCGCATTACCGCCCTTTCAGGAACAATATTGGGCGCTGTACCGCCTTCAGTAATGATTTTGCCAATTATATAAGGTTCGGTAAAGGATTTCTCCAATTCACTAAATTGCTGATAAAAATCCACCAGAGCATCCAAGGCGTTTATCCCATGATAATCTGGATCTGCCACATGGGCCGGCTTGCCTGTAAAGGTAAATTGCAATGGGTGGGTAGCATAGGAGGTACCCCCAATGGAGGTATCACTGCCAGGATGACAAATTAGGGCAGCATCTAAACCAGAAAAAATCCCAGCTTCACTCATCATAACCTTGCTGCCAAGGGTTTCTTCAGCAGGACAACCCACAATATGAACAGTGACACTATCTGGCAATAGTTCAGCGCAGATTACTCCCGCTGTAACACTCATGGCAGCAATTAAATTATGTCCGCAGCCATGACCTATTTCCGGCAAGGCATCATATTCGGCCAAAAAGCCAACGTGAAGAGCTCCGTTGCCCTTTGTGGCTTTAAAAGCTGTGGGAAAGGTTTCCGGCAGGACATCTTCCAGAATAAATCCCTTTTGGTTCAACAGGTTTCGCAGATAGGCAGAGGCTTTAACTTCTTCACAGCCCAGTTCTGGATTGGCATGAAGATATTCTGCAATGTTATACAGCAATTCTTTATTTTGCTCGGCCAATTGGCAGAGCTGTTCCTTTAATTTATCCATATCTGTTATTTATTTCTCCTTGTAGGCTTTTATCAGATCAATAGGCCCCATTGGGGAAGCAATATACCCCTTGAATTTAGGATTTACCACCATAACCTGGTTGGTATAGTACACAGGAATGATTACACAGTCATCAAAAAGAAGTTTTTCCGCCTGATGGAGAAGCTGAAGACGTTTGGCAGGATCAGCTTCCTTATGGGCTTGCTCCAGTAAGTGGTCGTAGACTGGATTATGATACTGGGCATCGTTGGTTTTATCACTGAATACATCAAGGAAATTTACAGGGTCAGCAAAATCCGCAATCCAGTTGGCAATGGCTATCTGATACTGGCCATTTTCCCGGGTAGCGTAGAAAACCTTAGTTTCCTGATTTGTCAGTTCCGCTTCCACCCCCAGATGTTCTTTCCACATGGATTGCAGGGCTTCAGAAATAGCCTTGTTCATTTCATTGGTATTGTAAAGAATGGTTACAGCTTCACCTTTGTAGCCAGAGGCAGCCAGCATTTCTTTGGCTAATTGAGGATTTTCGTTGATAAGCGAACCTGTTTCTTGGGCAAAATCCTTACCGTTGGCATTTATTCCTGGTGGTACGAAGGTGGTGGCAGCCTGTTTGCCATTTTTAATTACTTTATCAATCAATTCCTGGCGAGTAACAGCCGCAGCAAAGGCCTTGCGGACCTTAACATTGTCAAAAGGCGGTTTGGTAACATTAAACACATAATAGCTTGTGCCTAAAAGAGGGGCAACCTTATACAGCCCCATTTTTTCCAAGCGTTCTTCATCGGCAGCTGGTGGGTCCAGAATAATATCAGTTAGGTTACTTTCCAGCATAGTTAAACGAGTGCTTTTAGATTCACTGATCGGCATCTTTATCCATTGGGATTTAACAACATCCATATTCCAATAATTTTCATTTTGTTCAAGAACTATTTCACTGGAATGGGCCCATTTGATTATTTTGTACGGCCCACATCCTATGATGGTTTTGTAATTGCTGGCCCAGGTGTCCGGGGCATTTTCAACAACATGCTTTGGCACAGGATAAAAGGCGTGAAAAGCAGTAAGGTCGAGGAAATAAGGAGCCGGGGCAGTCAGGGTAACTGACAATGTGTAGTCATCAAGAGCCTTTATACCCACTTCTTCAGCCTGGGCTTCTTCGCTGTTATAGGCTTCGGCCTTTTGGATATTAAAGAACATATAAGCGTTGCCACAGCCAGTTTCCGGCTTAAGAGCCCGCAGCCAGGAATAAACGAAATCCTGGGCTGTGATGGGAGTACCATCACTCCATTTTATATCCCGGCGAAGATGAAAAGTATAGGTTAATCCATCGGTTGAAATATCCCAACTTTCTGCCAAAGCGGGCTGAGGCGTATTGGACTCGTCCAGCCGGGTTAAGCCGTCAAATAAGGCCAGTTCCACAGAGCTTTCTGTAAGTCCGTAGGTCATGGCAGGATCCAAAGTGGCTGGCTCATTGGACAAGGTCATTGATATAGTGGAGTCAGGATTATAATTAGGCTCCTGGGAACCGCAGCCTGTTATGAGCAGAGAAATGATTAATAATAAACAGATAGAAATGTGTTTTTTCATAGGGTGAATCCTTTACTTTAGTTTTATTTATAAATTATACCATTTTATGAAGGAATATTAAAAGGTAGTGGGGAATATGATATTGTATGATTAAATTGACTATTATCATGGAATAAAATATTATTGAATAGAATAATATAGAGAAATCTAGTAAATCTTTATGGGGAGGGCATGAGTATGGATAATGATTTTTTTGTGACGGAAATAACGCAAGAGCTTTCATTTAAAATAAAGGGAAAATCCTACGCTAAAGGCTGTGTTTTGCCGGAAACAGAACTTCGGTATATCCATTTCCTCCACAAAAATCTTAAGGGAGAAACCCTGTCCGGGGAAATGATATGCAATCATCATATTGCGGAGAGGTTGTTGGAGATTTTTCAAAAGCTCTACCAGGTGGCTTATCCTATTGAAAAATGTAATCTCATCGATGAATATCATGCTGATGATGAGGTTTCCATGACGGCCAATAACAGCTCCTGCTTTAATTATCGGCTCGTTGCCCATACAGACCGTATTTCTAAACATGGCCTGGGTTTGGCGGTGGACATTAATCCACTGTATAATCCGTATATTAAAACCATAGAGAGTGGTCTGTATATTGCGCCGGCCGCTGGACGTCCTTATATGGAACGGGACAAGGATTTTGACTACAAGTTGGAAAAGAATGATCCGTGCTATAAGCTGTTTGTGAAAAACGGTTTTGACTGGGGCGGTGACTGGGACGAGGAAAAGGATTACCAACATTTTGAAATTCCAGTAAAACAAATAAAAAAGTGGTATCCTGATTTGTCCGCAAATGTTTGATAAAGGGGGAAATTTACATTGAGTAAGATTTTAATTAAGGGAGCTTCTGTGCTTCAGGCTGATTATACTGTTAAAGTGGCAGATATTGCGATTGAAGATACTTTGATTAAGGCAATTGGGGCTATACCAGCTGATTTTGCGCCAGATCAGACTATAGAGGGAAAGGATCATTTTGCGGTTCCGGGCTTTGTTAATGGTCATACCCATGCATCCATGACCATGCTGAGAAGTTACGGCGATGATATGGAGCTGATGGATTGGTTAAATAATCGCATTTGGCCGACGGAAGCCAAGATGGTGGAAAAGGATATCCGGGTTGGCGGTGAACTGGCTCTCCTGGAGATGATTAAAACTGGTACCACGGCTTTTGCAGATATGTATGGGCCCCATATGGAAAGTGTAATTGAAGCCACCATTCAGGCTGGTATTCGTGGCGTAATTGCCCGGGGAGCTATTGGTTTGTTCCCGGCTGGTCGACAGATTTTGGAAGATAATGTGAATTTATATGAGAATTTCCATGGAGCTGGTGATGGGCTTATTACTATTATGATGGGTGTACATGCCCCATATACCTGCCCGCCGGAGTTTTGTGCCTATGCCCGGGAATTGGCAGCCAAGCATAATATTCCAATTCACATTCATATGAATGAGACCCAGGCGGAAATCAAGCAGATTCAGGAACAGTATGGCAAACGGCCTTTTAAGTATATTGAGGATACTGGTCTCTTTGATTTTCCATCTATAGCAGCCCATTGTGTATGGCTGGATGATGAGGATATTGCCATTATTAAGAAGCACAATATATCGGCTATTCATAATCCAGGCTCCAATATGAAGCTGGCCAGTGGTGTATCCCCAGTGCCGCGGCTGATTAAAGAAGGCGTGAATGTAGCATTGGGTACTGATGGTGCCTCCAGTAATAATAATTTGGATATGTTGGAGGAAGTGCGGTTGGCAGCTATGCTCCACAAGGTAAATGAACTGGATCCATTGGCTGTTCCTGCCAAGGAAGCCTTGAAGCTGGGCACAGAAAATGGTGCCAAGGCGTTGCTCCTGGATAAGGTAGGTAAGCTGGAACCAGGCTATAAGGCGGATATTGTTCTCTATGATATGAATCGGACGGAATGGTGTCCACGCCATGATTTGGTTTCCCTGTTGGTATATTCAGCTAATTCCAGCTCAGTGGATACAGTGCTGTGTAATGGCAAGGTTATCATTGCCAAGGGTGAGGTTCTTACCTTGGATGAGGAGCGTATTCTCCACGAAGCTCAGGAAGTGGCTATGGATTTGGTGAATAGATAATGGCGCAGAAGAAGTTTTATGCTGTTAAGCAAGGCCGGGTACCGGGAATTTATACCACTTGGGCCGATTGTCAAAAACAGACTACCGGCTACAAGGGGGCTAAATTTAAAGGCTTTGTGACCAAAGGGGAAGCGGAAGCCTATATGAATGATGAAGAAGTCTTGGTGGCACCTGCAGAGGGCTTTGTGGCCTATGTGGATGGCTCCTATTTCAATGGGGAATACAGCTGGGGCATGGCCATATACCATGATGGGGAGTTAATCTTTACGGATAAGGGACGAGGTACTTCTGAAGAGGCCGCCAAGCTGCATAATGTGGCCGGGGAAATCGAAGGGGCTAAGCAGGCGGTTCTTTGGGCGGAAGCTCAGGGAGTAGAAAAAATAACTATTTGTCATGATTACAGCGGTCTTTCGGAATGGGCCCTGGGTAATTGGAAAACCAATACCCCATTAACCACCGCCTATGCCCAGTTTATGCAACAGCGAAGGGATTTGTTTCAGTTTGTAAAGGTGGCGGGCCATACCGGTGTGGAGGGCAACGAATTGGCGGATAAGCTGGCCAAGGAAGCTCTGGAAATTTAATATTCTGTGTTGTATCAAATAGCAAGATTTTAGATTGCCTAACTAAGGAATTATATGGTAATATGAAAAGGTTAAAAGTTACTTACCATGAAATCTCAGCTCATTTAGTCTCAAGGACGAAAAATTAATAAGATTTCGTGTATAGATAAGTGAAAAAGGAATATTCTGCGAAATTTATTATTATTTTTGGATAATAGGAGGCTATACAGGGATGGACTTAAAGAATTTTATGGAAGATTGTGTTATAGCAAAAATTGACGCTATGGTACCCCAGTACCCAGGATATTGCTTTTGTGAGGAGTGTAAGCGGGATGTAGCCATATTGGCTTTGAATCATCTCCCGCCCAAATATGTATCCACGGAAAAGGGACAGATTTTTGCCCGGGTTGAAGGAATGAGCCGGCAGTATGAGGTAGAGATTATTAAACAGGTTGCTGAGGCCATTGAAATTGTCAATGCTCATCCTCGGCATAAAAGTAATATTGGATCATAGTTTGCTTACGTTTCTTTAAAAGGAGGATTTATCATGTTTCGAGTTTTAAACCCTCTTATCAGTGGCATAATGTTTCTGCTAATTTTACTGTGTCCCTTGACCACCCAGGCAGAAAAAGTAGATTGGGCGGACAAATCCTATGATTTTACCAAGGTCCAACAAGCAATAATTTATGATATTGACGTTGTGGATACTGAGGAAATGGAAAGTGACCTGTCGGAAAAAGTTGTTTTGGAGGAATACTTGAAAACAGCCGCCAGGCCACCATATAAGGTAAGGCGACCAGACAACGATTCCATATTGCATCCTTTGAGTTCCGCTGATATTTATGTTAAGGCGGAGCTATTAAAATGGCACAATGATTATTATATTCGGGAAGCCTATACCAGTTGGGAAACTGTGACTCGTACCAGAAGAGTAAAACGATCTGATGGTTCTTGGGTCGAGGAAAAATACTATGATACTGTGCCGGTTTATCATCCTGCGGAAACAATCTATACATCCACTGTTCGGGTGAAGTTTGATGTATATGATACTAAAACCGATAAGCTGATAATGTCCCGAGATGAGCTGCGGGAGCGTAAAGATTCCCGGCATGGTCAGCAAGGCATATTTGGCCGTATATCTAAATCATTTTTTGATGATTTAGGAAAGAAAATAAAAGGTAACTAAAATATAGACTAACAGTACAAAAACGAGGACCTGTCCGATGCTTAACGGACAGGTCCTTCTTATTTACTATAACTATTCAATTTCCGTCGGTAACTCTTCTTTTTGCGTACAGATGATTTTATCAATTCGATATTTGTCCAAACGGATAATTTCGAAGATAAAATCATCCCATTCAATTGTTTCACCCTTTTTAGGTATATAACCGAAAAGGGCTGTAACAAAGCCACCCATGGTCTGATAATGATCTTGCTCCTCATCAGGAAGCTCGTCAATATCGAATTTTTCCTTGAAATCATCAATGGAACACAGGCCGTCAATATACCAAACATTATCTTCTTTGGGAACAATATGCATGTGTTCCTGTTCATTTACGTTATTGGTATCTCCAATGAGCTCAATAAGGATATCCTGCAAAGTTATAAAGCCGATAACGCCACCGTATTCGTCCAAAACAACGGCTTCGTGAATACCCGTTTCCTTGAACTGCTCCAGTACCCGGAAGGTTTCCATGGAGCGTGGAATAAACATTGGCTTGCGGATGAATTGCTCCAAATCCAGGGAGAGATTATCCAGAGCCGCATTTAAAATATCCTTAGTATAGATAACACCGCAGAAATCATCAAGGCTGTCTTTGCCAACAGGAATAATGGATTCGGTGGAATTTTTAATTAAATCTAAATTGTGTTCCAGAGAATCATTAATATCCAGCCACATCATTTGGGTACGAGGAGTCATAAGGGAGTACGCTGTCTGGTCACTCATATGAAATACCCGGTCCACCAAATCCTGCTCGGTTTTTTCAAAAGTACCGTCTTCAGTTCCTTGTTCTATTAAATCCTTTACCTCATCTTCAGTAACGGGATCCTCATATTTTAAATTTATACCGAAGAAGCTAAGCAAAAAGCTTGCTGAAGCACCCAGTATGGCCGTAAAAGGTCGGGAAATATGGATCAGAGTCCGCAAGGTTCCCTGACAGTTTATCAGGGTTTCCTCTGGTTTGCGACGGGCAAAGGAATTGGGGAGGAACTCCGAAATGAGGAGGGTTAGGTAGGTCATGGCCACAATACTGATAATCAACGAAAGAGATTCGTGATATGGAATAAGAATGATGTATTCGTCGATTACTGGGGCCAACAACACACTGATGGCTACGCCAAGCAATATACTAATTAGAGTAATGCCAATTTGTACTACTACAAAGGCCAGTTCAGGCGCCTCAAATAGTTCCAGTGCTGCTTTGGCTCCGGCCACATCGTCATCTAACATTTTTTCCAGACGGCTTTTATGACTTTCGGTTAAAGCCGTTTCCGCCATGGAGAAGAAGGCATTTATCAAAATCAAAACAAAAATAACTGTAAAGATAAGTATGGGGTGATAGGTATCCAAAAGTCGCACATCCTTTTACAAATAAATGATTTTAAATAAATGGTTTGCTATATATTGTATCATTATCTCTAGGTGATGACAATATAATGTAACTATTGACAAATAATGTAAGTTAATATATCATTACATATGTTACATAACAAATGTTACACAACATATGATTTTATGTAAATTAGTTATTAGGTTATATTGCGAGGTGACAGAAATGCCAGATTTAGTGCTATATATTCACGGCAAAGGGGGTAATGCTGAAGAAAGTCAGCATTATGAGGCACTTTTTCCCCACTGTGAGGTGATGGGGTTGGACTATCAGACCTTTACTCCCTGGGAAACAGGTCGGGAAATTGCCAAGGCGGTGGAAAATTTTAAGGGTTATTATGACAATATAATATTAATAGCCAACAGTATAGGTGCATTTTTCAGCATGAATGCTGAATTAGAGGGATTGGTAAAACAGGCTTATTTTATTTCCCCTATAGTTAACATGGACAAGCTGATAAGTGACATGATGACTTGGGCCAATGTAACGGAGGATGAACTGCGGGAACAGGAAATAATTCATACGGATTTTGGTGAAGATTTGTCCTGGAAGTATCTGTCCTATGTGCGCAGTCATCCCATTAAGTGGACAGTACCAACCAAGATTTTGTACGGTGAAAATGATAAATTGACATCTCTGGAAACTATTAAGGATTTTGCCGAGACCCATGATGCCGGACTCACTGTAATGCCGGAGGGAGAGCACTGGTTTCATACGGATGCCCAGATGAATTTTTTGGACAGCTGGCTGGAAAACAATATACATTTCCGCATAAACCGGGGCTATGTTACCGAAACATGATTTGAAAGGAAGTAGGGATTAGGTATGCCACCTAAGGTAAAATTTCACAAGGAAGAAATAATTGAGGCTGCGGTAAATATTACACGCCGAAAGGGTATTGAAGCTGTAACAGCCCGGGAAGTGGCCGGGGAGCTTAAAGTATCCACTCGGCCGATATTTACCTGGTTTGATACTATTGAACAGCTTAAACTAGAGGTTTATAACCAAGCTAAGGCAAGCTACCGTGAATACGTTCAGGCAGGTTTGGCAGGACCAGTGCCCTTTTTAGGCGTAGGGCAGCAGTATGTCCTGTTTGCCAAGGAGGAGCCGGAGCTATATAAGCTGCTCTTTCTCACGAAGCCCAACGGAGTTGTCGGCGGAGCCATGGAGGCGTTACAATTTTCCCAGGATTTAGTGCGGGACTCCCTAATGAAAATATACAATATTACTGCTAATATGGCGGATTGTTATTTCCGGGATTTGTGGCTGGTGGCCTTCAGTATAGCTACTTTGATTGTTACTGATGATTGTCCGTACACTGACGAGGAAATCAGCAGGATTTTCACGGAAATAAGCCTGTCTATTTGCAAGGCCTACAAGGAAATTCCCGGACTGCCGGAGGGAAAATACGACCGGGATGCGATTTTTCGGGAATTAGTTAAGAAATGAGTTTGGGTGATTTAGGGGAGGATTAATTATGCGTGTACTGATTGGTTGTTGTGGACTGGATTGTGAACAATGTGGAGCGTACATCGCCACCAAAAACGATGATGATGCCTTGCGGGAAAAGACCGCCAAGGAATGGACGGAAATGAATAACCATCTCATAAAACCGGAATGGATTAATTGCGAAGGCTGTCGGGCCGATGGAATAAAATTTCATTATTGCAGTGAGATGTGTGAGATCCGCAAATGCGTCCATAATAAAGGCTTTGAAACCTGTGGTGACTGCCCGGAAATGGTGGGCTGCGAAACGGTCAAAATGATTCATGAGCATTGTGATGAGGCGATAGATAATCTGAAGGGCTGACTTGTTAATCTGGGGGCTAAAGATGATTCTAATTGTTAATACCACGGAAAATGTTGAGATTACTGAAAAATTGCATAATCTCCTTCAGATGAAGGGGGCAGATTTTGAAGTTATCGAAGCCTATAACATGAATATAGGACATTGCATAGGTTGTGGACATTGCTGGCTTAAGGACCCGGGGGTATGTGTGCAGAAGGATGATTATGGGGAAATTCTTCGGAAAATAGTCCATGCAGATCAATTATGGGTTATTGCCGATACAAAGCTGGGTTTTCTCAATCACCGGGCCAAGAAAATCTTTGACCGAATAGTGCCTATATTGGATATATATCTTGAATTTCGGGGAGACCAGATGCGACACATAATGCGCTATGATACCCGTACGGATTTAGGACTGATTTATCAGGGAGAAGCTGATAGGGATTTTTTACAAAGCTGGAGTGATCGCTGTACCATGAATTTGGACAGCAAATCCCTTGGGGTATATAAAGTGACTGAATGGGAGGAGGTGGCAGCATGTATGCAGTGATAATTAATGGCAGTCCACGAGTAAAAAAGTACAGTAATACGGATAAAATTATTGAAAAGTTTGCCGCTGGCTTTAGGGAACAGGGAGGAAGCTTTGATATTTACGAAGTATCAGATCGTTGCCAGTGGGACAAGGCCAGAGAAGCTTTCTGTGATAACGACAATATTATCATCGCTTTGCCTCTTTATGTGGAATGTGTGCCGGGCTTATTGATGGAATTTTTGGAAACACTGCCGAAAAAGGATTCCCGTACCAAGCTGTCCTTTATTTTGCAAAGTGGCTTTGCGGAAGGAGCTCAGTTACGGTGCGGGGAACGTTATTTACAAATATTGGCTGAGCAGCTAGGTTGTGAATATGGGGGTACATTAGTAAAAGGGGATAATTTCAGTATCAGGTTTTCCGAGGGAAAAGAGCGGGATAAGCTTACTGCCCCATATAGAAAAATGGGGCAAATCTTCGGCCAGGATGGTAATTTTTTTGCTTCGGCCTGCCGAAAATTTACCGGTTTCGAAGTATTTCCGCTGCCACTTAAGATACTATTGATTTTTATATTTAAAACTGTTCAACGTAGGTCCTTTGAAAAAATAGCTAGACAGTGGGGATGTTCTAAGCCATTGGATTATCAGGCGTATAAATAATTGAGATGGAATAGTATAAGGCTTGACATTTTTTAGGATATAGCATAACATTAATCTGTAAACTGAATATGAACTCATCAAGAGCAGTGGAGGGACTGGCCCAACGAAGCTGCGGCAACCATTGATTTTATATCAAAACGGTGCTAATTCCTGATGGCGGTATGCCAAGAGATGAGAGATTTTGTGAACTCTCTCTAGGCAGAGAGTTTTTTTATGCAAATAGACTTGCCTTCCCCTTTGGGGAAGCACCCAAGGGTACTAGGAGCAGGGCTCCGTCGGAGGACCGTTTACGGTGGATGAGGTTGTTCAGATAAATTGTTTTTTGCTTAAAGGAGGCATTTTAATGGGTAAGCGTTTATTGTTTACTTCCGAATCGGTTACTGAAGGACATCCGGACAAAATGGCTGATCAGATTTCTGATAGCATTCTTGATACGATTTTAGCCAAGGATCCATACGGTCGTGTTGCTTGTGAGACTATGGTTACTACTGGTCAGGCGCATATTGCCGGTGAAATTTCCACCGATTGCTATGTTGATATTTCCAAAATTGTTCGTGATACAGTCAGAAAGATTGGTTATACCCGGGCTAAGTATGGTTTTGATGCTGAAACTTGCGGTATTCTTATTTCCCTCGACGAGCAGTCACCAGATATTGCCCAGGGTGTAGACAAGGCCCTGGAGGTACGTGAAGGTGATGATGAGGCTACAGGCGCTGGAGACCAGGGTATGATGTTTGGTTATGCCTGCAATGAGACTCCGGAGTTTATGCCTACTCCTATTGCGTTGGCTCATCGTCTTTCCCGTCGTTTGGCAGAAGTTCGTAAAAATGGTACTTTGCCTTATCTCCGTCCAGATGGCAAAACCCAGGTTACTGTAGCTTACGAAAATGGTAAGCCTGTAGCAGTTGATACCATTGTTATCTCCACTCAGCATGATGAAAACGTGACTTTGGAGCAAATTCGCAAGGATTTGATTGAACATGTGGTTAAGCCGGTTATCCCTGCCGAGCTGTTAAGTGATGAGACCAAGTACTTCATTAATCCAACTGGTAAGTTTGTTATTGGTGGTCCACAGGGTGACTGTGGTCTTACAGGCCGTAAGATCATTGTTGATACCTATGGCGGTATGGCTCGTCATGGCGGCGGTGCATTCTCCGGTAAGGATCCAACAAAGGTGGACCGTTCTGGTGCCTATGCGGCTCGTTATGTGGCTAAAAATATTGTTGCTGCCGGTTTGGCTGATAAGGCCGAGGTACAGATTGCTTATGCTATCGGCGTAGCACATCCTGTTTCTATTATGGTTGAGACCTTTGGCACTGGTAAGGTTGATGACCGTACCTTGGAAGAACTGGTTCAGAAGAATTTTGATCTTCGTCCGGATGGTATCATTAAGATGCTTGATTTGCGTCGACCAATTTATGCTCAAACAGCTGCTTATGGTCATTTTGGTCGGGTTGATGTGGACCTTCCTTGGGAGCATACCGATAAGGCGGAAATCTTGAAGCAGCAGGCAGGAATTTAAAATTGAAAAGCGAATAATAGGGTAGAATTATATGGCGACGGTCTTTAGGATTTGTCGCCATATGTATTATGGGCGTGGAATTTTTGAGAAAGGGGCTAAAACATGAGTAAGGGGAATTTAATGAAGAAGGTTTCACTGCTGGTATCTATGCTGGTTTTGTTGGTCAGTGCTACGGTAAGTGCTCAAATAAAGGCAGAGGATATCAACATGGGGGGACTGAATTTAAACTCAACCTATGAGCAGGTGATAGCTTGCTATGGTAAACCAGATGTTGTACGGCAGGTGGAGCTGCAGCTGGTTGACACGGAAATTCTTTACGGTGACAGTGTAGCCATTACTTTTTCCAATGGAGTAGTCCGAAAAATCGTTGTCAGTGCCAATAATGGTTGGCGTACCAGTGACGGTGTGCATGTGGGGATGTCTTTGAATGAAGCCATGAAAATATATGGTGTAAATTATGAAGAAATACCTGACTTACCAGGATTGGGGTATCAATATGTATGCGTTCCAGAGAGCTTTGTTTACGAGCCTGGTGATACCAAATGGATAATCCGCCTGGTGGACCCGGATACATGTGGTAAAATCCATTCCATAACTATTTTTAAAGCTACCCCAGAGTATTAAAAAACTATATCCATGTTGTCAGTATTTTGACAGCATGGATATTTTTTGTGGAATTAGTCATTAAATAGGCTAATATGGTATAATTTACTCTGTGGAATAGTTCTCTTTAGGAGGTAGATATGATGATAAAGCGCAAGATATATGCTGTAATAATGTGTTTTATGCTTTGTTGGGGATTGACGGGGCTTGCTTCAGCCGAAAACGCCAATGAGCCCTATATTATTTCCATTGACGGGTTTGGGGAGGTAACGGCCATTCCTGATCGGGCTAAGGTAAGCATCAGTATTGTTAATTCCGCCAAGAAGGCTAAGGAAGCCCAGCAGGAAAATGCTGTTATTGCCAATGCAGTAAAGGCAGCTCTTCAGGGGTTGGGAATTGCTGACAAGGACATGAAAACCAGCAATTATAATTTCCGCCCAGTGTATAGCCAAGAAAAGAATAAAACCAATAAGATTATTTCCTATAGTGCATCCTGCACCATGGATGTGGTGGTAAATGATATTGACAAGACTGGCCTGGTGATTGATCGGGCTTTACAGAATGGTGCCAACAAGGTAAATAATGTTTCCTTTGATTTAAAAGAGCCGGAAACTTATCGTAAGGCAGCTCTTCGGGCCGCGTTGCAGGATGCCAAGGCCAAGGCGGAGGTTATTGCCCAGGAGCTGGGAGTCAACATTAAAGGGGTTAAACTTGTTACAGAAAATGTCGGGAGCGTTACCCCAAAGGGAAATTTGATGCTGGCCAAAATGGCTGGCAATGGAACCATGGATGGTGCAGCAGCTGACAGGGAGGCACTGCCTACTCCTATCGAAGTAGGAGATATCGAAGTTGATGCCGCTGTGCATGTGGACTATGTAATAGAATAAAATTTGGGGAGTTTTTGGATGAAAAAGCCAAGATTGGCGGCAATTGAATATATTCGCGGGATTTCCATGCTGGGTGTTGTGGGAATTCACGTGGGTGCAGCTTATTTGGGGCAGCATGTTACACCGGAGACAGTGGCCAACCCGCATATTGTTGCTCTGCTGGAGATTTTTACGAGATTTAGTGTTCCGATATTCTTCTTTATTTCCGCTTTTGGATTGTTTTATAATCTGGACTTAGCCAAGCCCTTTGTTTATAAGGACTTTTTGAAGCGCCGTTATAAAGCTGTGGTGGTGCCCTATGTGGTATGGTCGTTGTTCTATATAGTTCATTATTGCTTATTATGGCATGATTATAACCCGCTAAGGCCAATGAAAATTTTATATGCTTTATTCTTTGGTCTGGGCAATTATCAGCTATATTTTATGGTATTGCTCATTTGGTTTTACTTAATGATGCCTGTATGGGTATGGGCAGTAAAACGGCTTAATAAGAGCCGGCTGGTATTGTTACTGGCCCTGCAGGTGGGAATCAACTATTTCCTCTGCTTTATGTGGAATCCAGCCATGCCGGAAAATACCATTTTACAGAAATTTTTAATATATCGGCTGAACTATTGGGTTATTTATTATGTCTTTATCTTCCTGTTAGGTGGATATTTAGCCGTTCATATGGATGAGTTCATGGCCTTTATGGAAAAATACCGCAGTAAGATTGTGGCTTTTTTCTGGCTGACTATGGCATCTCATCTGGGATATTACTATTATCTTCTCTATGTACGTGGCTACACTCCTTTGGAGGGAGTGGGGACGGCCCATCAGTTAGCTCCTACCGGAGTTATTTATACCTTGGGAGCCAGCGTATTTTTCTTTACCATATTTACTCTATGGCGTTTGCCGGAGTTTTTGCGTCCGGTGTTCGGCCTTTTGGGTAAACATTCTTATTTTATGTATTTGGCTCATCCCATAGCTTTAACCTATTTTGGTTTCTTGTTTGAAGATATGGGAGTATTGCTAAATGTGCCTATGACAGTTGTTTTTTACTTGCTAGCTGTGGGAGCAACCTTGCTGCTGGCTATAGGGATGCGTAAGCTGGGGGAACGCATTCCGGTTATAAACAAGGCAACTATTGGTGTATATCCACGAAAATAAGCATCTTCTTAGTGATTTTCATTGTATGAAATAGTGGGGACCGATTACTTAAGTAATATTAGTAATATAAGGATTTTTGGGGGTATGAAAAATGAGGCAGAAGTTATTTAGGCGGATAACATGTTTTATGGCTTTACTGCTGGCTTTAGTTTTCTCTTCAGTGGTTGGGGCTGCCAATGGAGAAATCCCGGTAGGAGAGTCCGTTTATAGTCTGGAGGAAGCCACGGGAGTCACTAAGGCACCTATTTCCGTGTATTGTTATCGGCCAGGTAATTGGACAGCAGGCCGGCCAATTGTTTTTGTTTTCCATGGTATGAACCGTAATGCCGGAGATTACCGGCAGGGCTGGGAAAGACTGGCAGACAAGGACGGTTTGTTAATTATTTGTCCGGAATTTACCGAGGATAAATACCCTGGTTCCCGATACTATAACACTGGTAATATCATGGACAAGACCAATGGCAAGGGCCAATTACAGCCAAAGGACAAGTGGGTATTCCCGGTGATTGACCGCATTATTGGTGATGTGAAAACGCGTGTGGAGGCTGACAGCAGTCCAGTGGCAGTATTTGGACATTCTGCCGGTGCCCAGATGGTGCACCGTTACGCATTGTTTGGTGGGCAAATCATGGCCAATCTGGTTATACCCGCCAATGCGGGCTGGTACACCATGCCCAACATGAATGTAAATTTTCCTTACGGGTTAAAGGGTGTACCAATGACTGATACGGAACTTGCTGATGCCTTGTCAAAGCCGGTGGTTGTATTGTTGGGAGAGGCAGATACGGAGCGGACGGAAAATCTGCGGCAAACTCCTGAAGCAGATGCCCAGGGTGAGCATCGTTTGGCACGGGGACAGCATTTCTTTTATCAGGCCTCCAGTGAGGCGGCAAGACTAGGGGCGGATTTCAAATGGGAACTGCGTACTGTTCCAGGAGTAGGACATAATGGCTCCAAAATGGCCAAGGCAGCCGTAAAAGTAATTGAAGAGAGATTTTTGCAGTAAAAACTAATTAGATAAATCCCAGCTCGGCTGGGATTTTTTCTTTAAATGACCATACCCGATAAGCCTAACAGCAAAAATCAGAGATATGTAAGGATATGATAGATAAGAATAATTGACATTACTTAGTAAACTTAGTAAACTTAGATTACAAAGTAGGTATAATATATTTTTGTATCGGGAGGGATAGAGATGGCTGTACCAAAAACAGTAACATGCTCATTTACCATGGATAGAGAAGTTTATGATGCTTATAAAAGCGTAGTAGTAAAAAATCATGAGAATGTTAAAGGCAATCTTATTAGGTATATGAATGACGTTATTCAGTATGGAATTTCAAATTCATCTACTATAGCAGCAATAAAAGAAGTTGAGGAAATGAAGGCAAATCCATCTGTCGGTAAATCCTACACGGATGTTGATTTAATGATGGAGGATTTATTGGCGTGAAATATACAGTAAAGCCATCCAATCGTTTTCAGAAAGACTTAAAAATCGCTAAAAAACGTGGATATAATATTGATATTTTGACAGAAATAATCAAGAAACTTGCGAATGGTGAGGAGTTGCCAGCAAAAAACAAGGATCATCAGTTAAGTGGTAAATTGTCGAATTATCGTGAGTGTCACATAACTCCTGATTGGTTGCTAATGTATGAAAAGGATGATGAGACACTGTATTTGTATCTGTTACGAACTGGTACACATAGTGATTTGTTTTAACTAACCTCCCGGCTTCGACTGGGATATTTTTATTATTTAAATGCCAGTTATCGTTGCAGAAATTGAAAAAAACACAAAATTTGTAACGATAACTGGCGAATAACGGTATATACATCATGTGAATCTGATGGATTTTTTGGTGGATCAGCAAGAATTTTAGCGTTGTATAGTTCAAATGGCATTTTTCCTTTAGTGACAAAAGTATTGCAATGTTGCCTATATGGTGATAAAATACCTTACATGTAAGCAAAGAAAGAGAGAGTAGCCGGGCCGTATGCTCACAGGAAGTCCTGATAACTGCGAACAGGGCAGCTAAAGCAAGGTGAAGTTCGCTCTGGAGCTTTCCCGGTGAAGAGATGTAGTCGGGACGCATAGCTGCGTTATGGCGTCAATGAGTTATAAATTAGGGTGGTACCGCGAATTAGACCTTCGCCCCTTATTGGGTGAGGGTCTTTTATTATGTATTGCCTTCCCCCCTGGGGAAGGTGGCGACGGCGAAATTGTACTGCCGTTGACGGATGAGGTTTTAGGGAGGCAACTATGGAAAGCAAGATTGAACAGCTGCGCACCGAAGCAGCTAAGGCTATCAAAGATGTGGCAGATACTCTTAATGATTTGAATGATATTCGGGTAAAGTATCTTGGTAAAAAAGGTGAATTAACTTCTATTCTTAGAGGGATGGGACAGCTTAGTGCAGAGGACCGTCCACGCATTGGTCAGATTGTAAACGATGCCCGGCAGCAGCTGGAGCAGCTTATTGCGGAAAAGAATCAGGAGCTTAAAGCTAAGGAAATGGCTAAGCGTCTGGCCAGCGAGAAGATTGATGTGACCTTGCCAGGCCGTCAGACCAACCATGGCCATATTCATCCCCTTACTCTTACCCTTATGGAAATTAAGGATATATTTATGCGTATGGGCTTCAGCGTGGAGGAAGGTCCGGAAATCGAGCAGGATTATTATAACTTTGAGGCACTTAATCTGCCAAAGGATCATCCAGCCCGCGATATGCAGGATTCCTTCTACATTACCGAGGACATTCTCATGCGTTCCCAGACTTCCCCGGTACAGGCCCGTACCATGGAGTCCCATGAGCCAAACAGCCCAATTCGCATGATCGCTCCGGGCCGGGTATATCGTCGTGATGATTATGATGCTACCCATTCCCCAATGTTTACTCAGATTGAGGGTATGGTTATTGATAAGAATATCAGCTTTTCTGATTTGAAAGGAACGCTGGAGGACTTCCTGCGGCAGATCTTCAACAAGGATGTTAAAGTACGTCTTCGTCCAAGCTTCTTCCCATTTACTGAACCTAGCACCGAGGTGGATATCTCCTGCGTTATGTGCAAGGGGCAGGGCTGCCGTGTCTGCAAGGGTACCGGCTGGCTGGAAATTTTGGGTGCTGGTATGATTCATCCAAATGTGCTTAAAATGAGTGGCTATGATCCTTCCAAGGTTAGTGGCTTTGCTTTCGGTATGGGCGTTGAGCGTATTACCATGCTGAAATATGGTATTGATGATTTACGGTTGTTCTATGACAATGATACTCGTCTGTTGGAACAGTTTTAATTGGGAGGGGATAGAAAATGCAGGTATCAATTAAATGGCTTCATGATTATATAGATTTTACCGAGACTTCCGATGAGTTGGCAGACAAGCTGACCATGGCCGGTATTCCGGTGGAAAATGTGGTTCATGCCGGTGAAGGCTTGGAAAAGGTGGTTACTGGTAAGGTAGAGTCCATTGAGCGTCATCCGGATTCTGACCACATGTTCATTACCCAGATGAATGTTGGCCAGGCAGAGCTGGTACAGATTGTTACCGGGGCCCAGAATGTCAAGCAGGGGGATATTGTTCCTGTGGCTATGATTGGGGCTAAGCTGCCAAATGGCCTGAAGATTTCCAAGGGCAAGCTGCGTGGCGTTCCTTCCAATGGTATGCTTTGCTCTGCTGAAGAGCTTAAGATGGATTTGACTGCTCTTACTGATGAGCAGAAGGATGGTATATACATTCTTTCAGCGGATACAGAGATTGGTATCCCAGCCAAGGATGCCTTGGGCCTGGATGATGATATTCTGGAGTTTGAGCTTACCGCCAACCGGGGTGATTGCTTTAGCGTATTTGGTTTAGTTCGGGAGATTGCTGTTCTTACCGGCAATACACCAAAGTGGCCTGAAATTAAGGTAAATGAAGATGATGCAGCTTCCACTGGGGATTTAATAAAGATTGGCATTGAGGCCAATGACCTTTGTTCCCGTTTTTCCGCCCGTGTTTTGAAAAATGTTAAGGTTATGGAATCTCCGGAGTGGATGCAGGTTCGCTTGGAAAATGCCGGAATTCGGGCCATCAATAACATTGTTGATGTAACTAATTTCGTAATGGTGGAATTGGGTCAGCCAATGCACGCCTATGATTATGATCAGATTGCTGGTCAGAGCCTCACTGCCCGCAGAGCGGTTGCCGGTGAGAACCTCCATACCTTGGATGATTCCGAGCGTATTGCCAAGGGTGAGGAATTGGTTATTGCAGATAGTGAAAAACCGGCTGGTTTGGCTGGTGTAATGGGTGGTTTGGAGTCAGAGGTTACCGAAAATACCACCACTGTTGTATTGGAAGCAGCTGCCTTTAATGGTGCCAGCATTCGTCGTACAGCCCGTTCCTGTGGCCTCCATTCGGAAGCATCCGGTCGTTTTGAGCGTGGAGTTGATGTGTCCCAAACCATGCGTGCCCTGGATAGAGCTGCCCAGCTGCTGCAGGATATGGGTGCCTGCACTGTAACCAAGGGTATTGTTGATGTATATCCTGTGGAAAAGGAGCCTGTTTCTGTAGATTTTACTCCGGAGCAGATTAATAATCGTCTTGGTACAGATATTTCCGCAGATAAAATGGTTGAAATATTGGAAAGCCTTGGTTTTAAGTGTGAAGCTGACGGTAAGGGAGGCTATCATGTAGGCGTTCCTTCCTGGCGAAACGACGTAACCTTTATGGAAGATCTTTCCGAGGAAGTGGCCCGTATCTATGGCTTTGAAAATATCCATGCCACTACCCCTGAAGGGACTATGGTACAGGGAGTACAGAGTCCATTGCAGAACTTCATAGATCGTATCAAGATTACTTTGACTCATATTGGTATGAACGAGGAATTGTCCTTTAGCTTTACCAATGCGGATATGTTCGACAAGATGCTGATTCCGGCTGACAGCCCGCTTCGTCAGGCTATTCCAATTATGAATCCGCTTACTGATGAGGCTCCATTGGTTCGGACCAGCCTGTTGGCCAGTGTATTGGAAAATGCTTGCCGTAATTTATCCCGTAAGAACGAGGATATCCGTCTTTACGATGTTGCACCGGTATTTTATCCAAAGGCTTTGCCACTTACTGAATTACCAGATGAGGTAGTAAAGGTGGCTGGCTTTATGTGTGGTCGCCGTAATCCAATGAGCTGGAATACCGATAACGAAATGGTAGATTTCTATGATGCCAAGGGTATTGTAGAGGAGCTTTTAGCTAAGTTAAATATCACCAGATGTCAGGTGGTGGCCGGTGAATATACGGCAATGCATCCAGGTAAGACAGCTCTCTTCAAGAAGGGTAAGGAAATTGTAGCAGCAGTGGGTGAGCTTCATCCACAGGTGGCAGAAAACCTAGGTATTTCCAAGAAGGCCTATATCTTTGAAATGGATGTACCAACCCTGATGAAGTATAGCTCTGATAAATTCAACTTCGATGTACTGCCGAAGTATCCGGCTATTGTCCGTGATCTGGCAATGCTGGTGGATGAAGGGGTAAATGCTTCCGATATTGAAAAGACTATTACCAAGAATGGTGGTAAGTTCTTTAAGAATGTAACTCTCTTTGATGTATATACCGGTAAGCAGATTGCCGATGGCAAGAAGAGCATGGCCTTTACCATGATGTTCCAGTCCAATGACAAGACTCTCACCGATGAAGAGGTTGATGAGTCCTTCAATAAGATTATTGCGGCAGTGGAGAAGGAATTCAACGCTGAACTCCGCGGCTAATCTCACTGCCACGCCACGGGGAAAGCCTTTTCGGCTTCATCACTGCGTCCATAAAATATATACAGGGGGGAATCATCATGTTGGAAGCAATAAAACAACAGGTGCTGGAATGTGCCAGACAGGCGGAAGCAATGGGACTTTGTCGTCAGCGGTCCGGCAATTTCAGTATTCGTGACAAGGAAACTGGTCTAGTTTGCATTACCCCTACTGGCATGGATCGGCAGGAAATGACCCATCGGGATATTGTGGTGGTGAATATGGATGCAGAGGTGGTGGAGGCGGAGACCCTCCATCGCCCTACCAGTGAAGTGACCATGCACTTAAAGATTTATGCCTCCCGGCCTGATGTTCAGGCGGTGGTGCATACTCATTCCAAATTTGCCTTGACCTTTGCTATTCTGAATAAACCAATTCCGGCTATAGTAACTGAATTGATGCACTTAGGCTGCAAGGAAGGTTATATTCCAGTGGCACCTTATGGTCGCCCTGGAACCCCTGCCTTGGGGGAATCCGTTATTCAGCCTCTGCAGATTTCCGATGTGGCTTTGATGGAAAAGCATGGAGCTGTAGCTGTGGACAAGGATATAAAGGAAGCTCTTTTAAAAGCTGCCTATGTGGAGGAATTGGCCGAAATATACTATAATACCCTGACCCTTTTAGGGCCGGGCAAGGAACCGGACTATGTTTCCAAGGAAGAATTACAGAAGTGGGCTTATCCTAAGGAGATAAAGCTTTTACCCGGTGAAGATAAATAGAGGTATATGATCTATGAAAAAGACAATTATGGATTTTGATACTGTGGCCTTGGATGATGGCAAGGGAGCTTTGGTAATAATTGATCAGACTAAGTTGCCTAATAGCACGGAAATATTGGAGCTTACCGAGTTAAAAGAAATCTGGGATGCCATTTATTTCCTTAAAGTGCGGGGAGCACCAGCTATTGGGGTGGCGGCCGCCATCGCCATATACCTTGAAGCCAAAAAGATTGCAGTGGCCACTACAGAGTATAACGAGTTTTACGAATATTTTATGCGGACCCACAATTACCTTAATTCTGCCCGTCCTACGGCAGTAAACCTGTCCTGGGCCTTAAACCGCATGGAGCAGGTAGTATTGACTAATCGGGATAAATCTGTTCGGGAAATAGTGGAGCTGTTGCATAAGGAAGCGGTGGAAATCCGGGAAGAGGATATCCGGGTTTGTCGGGCTATTGGTGAGTACGGTCTGACCTTGATTAAAGATGGGGACGGTTTGCTTACCCATTGTAATGCCGGTAAGCTGGCAGCAGTCAAGTATGGTACCGCCACCGCGCCAATGTATGTTGGCAAGGAGCAGGGCTATAAATTTAAGATCTTTGCCGATGAAACCAGACCTTTGTTGCAGGGAGCGCGGTTGACGGCTTATGAATTGCAGGAATCGGGTTTTGATGTAACTCTGCTTTGTGATAATATGTCCGGTATGGTTATGCGTAATGGCTGGGTAAATGCTGTATTTGTGGGCTGTGATCGGGTGGCTGCCAATGGTGATGTGGCTAATAAAATTGGTACTTCCATGGTGGCAGCTCTGGCCAAACGGTATAATATACCATTTTATGTATGTGCACCTACGGCTACCATTGATATGGCTACGGCCACCGGCAATGAAATTATCATCGAAGAACGTAAAGGCACCGAAGTTACGGAAATGTGGTATGAAAAGCCAATGGCTCCAGCGGGTGTAAAGGTCTTTAACCCGGCCTTTGATGTTACAGATAATGAGCTGATTACGGGAATAATTACCGAAAAGGGTATTGTAACCGCGCCATATGCTGAAAATTTACAAAAAATAATGAAATAACGAGGCTTTTTTCTTATATTCACCTCATTTTGCAGGAAATAATCAAATGTTGCTAGAATAATTACAATGTTGATTATGTAAAGTATATGCAATGAGGTTTATACAATGAAAAATGTCAGCAATATTGAGGATAAACTGAATATTATTGACTCCATGTCCCAATTCTATCTCTATATATACTTGTGTGATTTGGAAACGGAGATTTATCAGGAGCTGTATAATGACAGTGAGCCGGTCCATGCTATTTTGGGAGAGACAGGCAGTGTTAATATTGCCATTAAGGACTTGTGTCGGATGCTCTTGAAACCGGAATATGTATCCGCTATGGTAGAGTTTATTGATTTATCTACCTTAAAACAACGCCTGACGAACAAAAAGTACATTTCATTGCAAATTGAAGGCAGCTATACAAAATGGCTGGAGGCGGTTCTATTCCCGGGAAAACGGGACGAAAATGGGGATTTCACTAAAGTAATTTTTGCCGTTCGGGATATTACCTACGAAAAGGAAAAGGAAAACCAGCTGCTGTATAATTCCTATATTGATGATTTGACCCAGCTTTATAACCGTAAAATGTACAATGAAAACTTGGCGGATTACAATACCAACAATCTTCATAATAATATGGTGTTGATATCCGTTGATGTAAATGGCTTGAAGATTGTTAACGATACTTTAGGACATGATGCCGGTGATGAGCTGATAAAAGGAGTGGCTGACTGCTTAAATGAGTGTTTTCGTCAATATGGCCGTATTTACCGGCTGGGTGGTGACGAATATGCAGCCATAATCTTCATATCTTCTACTAATTTACCGAAGCTCATCAGTCATTTTGACGAGACCATAAATAATTGGCATGGACAGTTGGTGGACAGTATTTCTATTTCCATAGGCTATGTGACTCGCAGTGAATGTAAGGATAAAAGCATCTACGAGATGGCCAAGATTGCTGACAGCCGCATGTATAAAGCCAAGGAAGAGTACTATGCCCAGAAGGGGGTTGACCGTACTGGTCGCCAAACTTCTCATGCGGCGTTGTGTGCTCTCTATGATAAAGTCCTGAAGATCAACCTTACCAATAACAGCTATCAGATTATTCAGATATATGAAGATGAGTTCACCCAGGTTAATAGTCTGCACTATACTTTGTCCGAGGATATATTTAAATTCGCTGAATTGGGCAATGTGTCCCCAGAGGATAGGGACCGGTATAATGAGGTATTAAATGTTGAGTATTTAAAAAATTATTTTAAGAATGGTCATCGATTTTTCTGTACGTCTTATCGGCGGAAAACCAATGGGGAATTTCGACAGGTAGTGCTGGAATTAGCTAGGGCTGACAATTATACTGATGATAATCAGACCCTATTTCTCTATCTTCGTTCAATTGAAGAGGAGAGCGTTGAATAATTTCTTGACCGGCCAAAAGAGCTAAGTAATTTAATGGTTATGACCTTATTTATTTAATTTTTTACAAAAAAATGAATGTACTCTTGACACGGACATAAAATTATTGTATATTACTCCATGTTAACTACATTAATCCGAAGAAGTCATCAGAATGTTGTGCAGACTGGTGATGGAGGATACTCTGGAGAATCCCATTAAATTGGGTGCCGAAGGTGCAAGGCTGGCAGTTTCTGCGGGCTGAATCTCTCAGGCAAAAAGACAGTGATGATGAGTGACATGCTACTAAATATTCTAGGCGTTTTGTGGCGTTGTTGATTAATTTGTCTTTTACGAGTATCGTCCTTCGGATGGTACTCTTTTTCTTTTGGAGGATAATATTATGGACTTATTAGAACTTGTGCAAATGGTCAACACGTATTTGTCAGATTACATTCTGTGTTTTCTGTTAATTGGTTTGGGCCTGTATTATACCATCAGAACCCGCTTCGTTCAGGTTCGTTGCTTAGGGGAAGGCTTCCGTCGTTTCTTTGGCAATTTCTCCCTGCACGGTGAAAATGGCAAAAGCGGTATGAGCTCCTTCCAGGCTCTGGCAACTGCGGTAGCTGCCCAGGTTGGTACCGGTAACGTGGTAGGTGCTTCCGGAGCGATTCTTACTGGTGGTCCTGGGGCAATTTTCTGGATGTGGATTATAGCCTTCTTTGGTATGGCTACCAACTATGCCGAGGCAGTTCTGGCCCAGGAGACTCGTATTGTTAAGGAGGACGGTACGGTACTTGGTGGTCCGGTTTATTATATTCGCAGGGCATTCCCAGGGGCATTTGGTAAGTTCCTGGCAGCATTCTTTGCCGTGGCCATAACCTTGGCTTTGGGTTTCATGGGCTGTATGGTTCAGTCTAATTCTATCGGCGAGACCAGTGAGTCTGCCTTTGGTATTCCTGCCTGGGGCGTAGGTATTGTAATTGCCCTGTTGGCTGGCTTCGTATTTATCGGTGGTACCAAGCGTATTGCCCGTATTACCGAGAAACTGGTTCCAATTATGGCTGTGTTCTATCTTATCGGCGGTGCGGCAATCTTGTTGGCCAATTATGACCGGGTGGCCGAGGCTGTTTCTCTGATTTTCTTCTATGCCTTTAATCCAGATGCCATTATTGGTGGTAGCTGGGGTATGGCAATTAAGACCGCCATTAGTCAGGGTGTTAAGCGTGGTCTGTTCTCCAATGAGGCTGGTATGGGTTCCACTCCACATGCGCATGCATTAGCTAATGTTGAAAAACCACATGACCAGGGCGTTGTGGCTATGGTTGGTGTGTTCATTGACACCTTCGTTGTTCTCACTATGACCGCATTGGTGGTAATCACCACCCTGTATACTGGTGATGGTGTGTTGGCTAATGGGGCAGCAGAGGGGATTTCCAAAACCAATATGGCTCAGATTGCCTTTGGCAGCCTCTTCGGCAGCAGCCTGGGCAGCGCCTTCATTGCAGTTAGCTTGTTGTTCTTCGCATTTTCTACGATACTTAGCTGGAATCTCTTTGCCAAGATCAATGTGGAGTATCTTATGGGTAAATCTGCGGTAAAGGTTTTCTCCTTGATCGCTATTGTCTTTGTGTTCATGGGCTCCTGTTTGTCCAACAATCTGGTATGGGAGCTTACAGATATGTTTAATAACCTGATGGTTATTCCAAACTCCTTGGCGCTCTTTGCTCTTAGCAGCATAGTGGTAGGTCATGTAGATACCGCTAAGGTGCCTGAAGAAGAGGATGAGGAGGATTATGTTGTCCAGACCGGACATTAATAATCAGTAAAGTAAAAATAAAAGCGGCTGTAACGTGTAAATGCGTTTCCAGTCGCTTTTTTGATGCCTTATTATTTATTGGAAAATCTGTAGCCTGCCCCCCAGACGGTTTCAATATAAACAGGGGAGGAAGGGTCAGGTTCTATCTTTTCCCGTAGACGATTAATGTGTACCATAACTGTGGCAGTATCACCCATGGCATCCAGTCCCCAAATCTGGTCAAACAGCTTGTCCTTGCTGAAAACAATACCTGGATTTTGGGCAAGATACAATAACAGCTCAAATTCCTTGTTGGTGAGGGTGATTTCCTGACCCTTTTGAAATACCCGATGGGTTTCCGGTTGAATTTTCAATTCACCAATCTGGATGGATTTAACCTTCGTAGTGTTGGTCGTACCTGTGAGGCGATCATAGCGAGCCAAGTGGGCCTTTACTCTGGCTACTAATTCACTGGGGCTGAAGGGCTTGATAATGTAATCATCGGCGCCAAGTCCCAGTGCCCGGATTTTATCAATATCTTCCTGGCGGGCTGATACCATAAGAATGGGAATTTCGCTTTCTTTACGTAACTCCCGACAAATCTGAAAGCCATCCTGTCCCGGCAGCATTACATCCAGAATAAATAAGTCATACTCGCCTTTTAAAGCTTGCTGTAAGCCTGCTGTACCATCTGACTCTATGTCCACCTGAAATTCACTGGCTTCCAGATAATCCCGTTCCAGTTCAGCGATTCCTGGGTCGTCTTCAATAATTAATATTCGTTTCATGGGTAGTAGTCCTCCTTGTATAACCTATCCTTCCGGCAACATTATTACGATGGTGAGCCCGCCGCCTGGTGTAGCTTCTGCCCAAATATTTCCCTTCATACCAAGAATTATCTGCTTGGTAATAGCTAAGCCCAAACCGCTTCCCTTGGCCACATTGCTGCGAGCAGGATCGGTACGGTAGAAGCTGTCGAAGAGCTTAGGTAAATCAGCTGTGGCAACACCATTGCCATCATCGGCGAAGGCAAGCCGAAAAGCATTATCTTCTCGCTGAATGCTTATATGAACATTAACAACATCTTGGCTGGAATATTTGCGGCTATTGGACAGGATATTGTCAATAACCCGTTGGAATTGCAAGCGATCGATGTTCACCGTGGCCGGATCATTATCCGTAAGCTGTATATCCAGGGAGATAACAAGATTCTTTTCCCGTAATATAGGGTATTGCTCGGTGTAAAAATCTGTAAAGTAATTTTTCAGAGAAATGGCTTCTAAATTGAATGGTATGCGCCCTAAATCCAGTTTGGAAAATAAAAATAGGCTTTCTACCAACTTTTCCATAGTGGAGGTGCTTTGTAAAATCATTTCTGTATAATGAAGTTTTTTTTCCTGGGTATTGGCAATGCCATCCAATATACCACTGGCGTAACCTTTAATGGAAGTAAGGGGAGTGGACAGGTCATGGGAAATGCCGGCGATTAATTCCTTGCGGTTTTGCTCGTATTTTTCCTGTTGTTCTTTGGCGTCCTTTAATTCCTGACGCATTTTTTCAAAATCACGACAAGCGTCGCCAAATTCATCTTGAGCTTGAATTATAACGGGTTTATCCAGATTTCCTTGCCGGATTTCGGCAGCTGCTTCCCGGAGGGCAGAAAGTGGTTCCAAAATCTGTCGGGACAGGAGCCGGGAAAGATACAGCCCCAGTAAGATAATGAAGATGATGGCAATAATTACCACAGTAGTGATGATGGTATTCCAGTCATGACGAGGATTAGGAATAGGGGGTTCTCCCCGTTGGAGAAGCGGAGCTTTACCATAGGAATAGATGGTGGTACGTTTATCGCTGGACTGGTAATAAAAGAGAAAATCGTCATCGTTCCATAGCATGAGTGGCGCACCATGACTTTGCTGGTTCACGGTTTGCATCAAAGCACTGGCATTAGCCCCAGGTGATACATAGGTAATATTATTATCCTGGGTGACAACACTTTGAATATTCTGTTGTTCCAAGACCTTTAAGTCATCCTCCAGGCTTCTTTGGTGTGGTTCCATCATCCCATGTCTGTGTCTGCTCATGCCAGGTCCGTGTCCGGGCCCTTGGAAGGGGCCATCATTATTATGTTCGATTTTTACTTTCAGAGAGCTGATAGCAAATTGGATAGAAGGGGCAGGTCCCTTTTCTGGCCACATGGAATTGACCTTGTCCTGATCTGAACCACCCATTAGCTGCATGCCAAGAAAAAAGCTGCTGCCGATGATTACCAGTAGGCAAAAGGGAATAAAGACCATCATAAAATTTGCTATGAATAACCGCTTACGCAGGGAAAAATCACGTAATCTCATAAGAGACCTTCTTTCTGTTCAGCTTGCCAAAGGAAGAATCAGCTAAAAAACCTCTGGGATAGAAAACAACTATCATCAGAGGTTTGATAACCAGATGCAATAAATATGTTACTTAAGCAAAGCCAACACTGAATCCTTGGTGATATAGCCAATATATTGATTGGTAACCTTGCCGTTTTTAAACACATACAGGCTAGGGATGCTTACAATACCATACTGTGAAGAAAGATATGGTTCCTCATCAACATTTACCTTGCCAATCTTAATGGAGCCCTCATTTTCTTCGGCAATTTCTGCCAAAATAGGAGCCATCATCTTACAAGGACCACACCAGCTTGCCCAGAAATCAACGATTACCGGAATATCACATTCAATAACTTCTTTTTGAAAATTATCTTTGGTAATTTTTACTTCAGCCATAGTTTGTTCCTCCCCTTAGTCTGTTAGTGATTTATAATAGATTAGGTATGTTTAAATCCTTTACTGTTAATTTAAAGAAAAATTAGCCAGTTGTAAAGCATTTTCTTGGATAAGTTCTATTCCGTAATACTTGACTCGTTCAATTTTCCTAGTAAAATTAGTATAGGAGTATTAATAAAAGTGAGGTACAGTGATATGAAGTATTGTAAAGTATTGTTTTTGGCAGTTGTTTTTAGTATTTTTTATATCGGTTCTGCAATGGCTCATTGGATGCCGGAATCGGAAATGTATATAGGCGGTGTGGGACATGAGTGCACCTTGGCGTACGTAAAGGGGATTTTCGGTGAACCGGCCGAAAAGAAATGGTTTAATAACGACGGCTTTCGTGGAGTAAGATATATTTACAGTCCGACCTTTAGTGTTACTGCCCGGGTTGGTGCTAATGTACCGACTCCTGAGGATCAGCTTCAGGTTACCAATGTAAATTTAAAGGCCAGCAATTTGGATACCCCAAGTGGTCTTACTGTGGGAATTCCGTATCAGACCGTTGCCGGAATGTTTGGTCTTGGCGAGAAGAAACAATTCTCCGATCGGGTATTTTACTATTATCCTATAGAAGGAACTAACCGTGCCATGTTCTTTTATGTAAATAATTTGGGAATAATTACCGAGATGGTTTACGCAGAAGAGTGGTAAAAGTACCTGATTTAAAAGCTAGGCAAGGCATTTATATGTATTAGGGGATAATAATTTCATAATTGACGTTTTTACTTCCGATAAGTATAAATTATCGGAAGTAATTATTTTAGAACAATGGGCTGGGAAAATCCACTTAATGATTTGTGTGTATCCCAGCCCGTTTATTATGTTCAATTATCAATCCGGCTTGCTTCTCTTTACGTTGTCTCCGTAAATGGTCTTCCAGTCGTTCTTCATGGATATGGTAATCCAGCCATATTTATTGCAGGCATTGGTCATTTTCTCTGCGGTCTTTGGACTGCCCAGCTCACGTTCACGGTCATCACAAATAACCCCGAAGGACAATGCCTTATACTTATTATTAAATATCGCATAGTTCAACATGCTGGAATCACTGGTGGAATTACCAAAGCCTAATACCGGCTGCTTGCCGATTTCCCGAACCATAGCGGATACTTTATTCATCTGCAAATCCTTAATTTGGAATTGGCCACGAATTACTTTATCCTTTTCTTCATAGGTATACTTCAATCCGTCTTTATCACCCTGTTCAGCTGCCAGATAACGAATATCGGTGCCGATGATATTATCGGAATCCACTGGCATTATCCCGTCACAAATTACGCGCACTGCCTGGCGGTCGGAACCGGACACCACAAATACCTTAAATTTGTTGGCCGCCAGATAAGATACAACCTCCATCATTGGCAGATAGAAGGATTCGCCACGTTTCAGGTTGGTAAGACCTTCAGCCGGAGTCTCCATGAAATCCCTTACGTAATTATCATATTCTTCCAATCCCATGCCGGCAAATACCGAATCCTGGGCCTGGGCCTGATTACTGGTTGGTACCGGTACACCGATACTTTCCACAGCCTTCTTCACCTGCAATGCGTCCTGGCGATCCTGCTCGGAAGGGGTATAATTCGGATCCTCCAAGGCCCGATGAATGTGCATCATCCACTCAAAATATGATGGTGTAGTTTCGCATATCAAGGTACCATCGAAATCAAATACAGCAATACGGTCCTGAACCGGAATAAAGTTCTTGCTCTTTGGGTCTGTAATATCCTTCATGTAGCTGGTAAGCTGTTTAAAGGCATTACTTTCCTTATTCCAATACTTAAAGTTGGTGCCCTGCTTATTAATGGAAATTTTAGCCAATTCTGCTCTGGAAGCTGCCTCGGAATTAGTTACCCCTGCCAGTGTTCCGAAACCAAGCATAGCAGCCATAACCAGTGAACATAGTTTTTTCTTATTCATGTAGATTTCCCCCTGTCATAAATAATTAATACTATTTCATTAAACTATTTTTGAGCCATCGTAGACTTCGCCGCCTACATCCAGGCCCAAACCATATTTTTCTGCCCATTCGGATTTATATTTAATTGCCTGGGCATGTATTGCCTTAAAGCCGTTTTCATCCAAAGTCTTCTTTACCTTGGCTGGACAGCCCACTACCAAAGAATTAGGTGGAATAATGGTTCCTTTTGTCACTAACGCTCCAGCACCTACTATGGATCCCCGGCCAATAACTGCTCCATCCAAAACTGTTGCCCCCATACCTATAAGACAATAATCTTCAATGGTGCAGGCATGGAGCGTTACACTATGGCCAACCGTTACATAATCACCTACTATACAGCCGTAATCATCGGCTACATGGAGGCAACTATTATCCTGAATATTGCTGTAGCGTCCTACTACAACCTTGTTTATATCCCCCCGTAGAGTAACATTGGGCCAAACACTGGCATATTCCTTGAGTTCCACATCACCGATAAGTACAGCGGTACTGAAGGCATAAGCCTTTTCATTGATTATTGGATAGCGGCCATCAAATTCGTAAATATAATGCTTGGCATCCTGTTCCTTAATCTTAATATACTGCATATTATCCAACACCTCATTTATAAATAATAACCTAACTCAAAATCCCAAATACCCGAACAGCATTAAAACAATGGGAGCCACCACCAAGGTCGGCAGATAATTAATGACCTTAAATTTTGTAAGCCCCAGCATATTAAGTCCTATAGCCAAAATTAGCAGACAGCCGTTACAGGACATTTCATTGATAACAGCTTCGGAAAGAAACGGAGCCAGGTATTCTGCCAAAAGTACAATACTGCCTTGGAAAAACAAGGTAAAAACCGCTGACCCCAGCACTCCTATCCCCATGGCAGCCGTCATCATGATACCGGAAATAAAATCCAGTAAGGACTTGGTGTACAGCATGGTGTAATCCGCCCGCAAACCTGCATCCAGAGAGCCCACAATAACCATCGCCCCAACATTCATAATGAGACAGGAAGTAATGAAGGCTTCCGTCAGTTTGGAAGAATTGGCTTTTGGGGAACCTTTCTTTAATAATCGGTCCGTAAAACGGTTTACGTGGCCATCTGCATCGATTACTTCTCCTATGGTTAAACCTATAACCACGGAAATAATCATAACCAGAATGTTATCTTCTTTGATGGCCCCCTGTACACCGATTATCACGGTACACAGTCCCAGTGCTTTGATAATATTGCTGGATATATGCTCAGGAAGGCCCTTGCGTATCAGCAGCCCGATAAACACGGCAATAGTGATTGCTAAGGTATTTACAATTACAGCGTACATAATCTTTCTCCATACAACAATACAAATATGTATATATTATACAGAGAAATAAATATTTAATCAAACCAAGGCTTTACTGCTGCCGCAAGTTTTTCTTTTTGAGCGGTAGCTTCGGTCAAATCCTTGCCCAAGGTAGTATAATATGCCTTAATTTTCGGTTCGGTACCGGAAGGACGGATAACCACTGTTGCACCGCCATCCAGGGTGAATACCAATACATTGGCCGCTGGTAAACCGGTTTCCTCGGTCTTCTTATAGTCAACGGTTTTTGTAACCTTTAATCCGGCAATATCTGCAGGTGGCGTATCCCGAAGTTTTTGCATGATACCAGCCATTTTATCCATTCCGCTAAGGCCTGGGAATTCAAAGCTGTCAATTTTGTTGAGATAACGGCCATATTTGGCATAAATCTCTTCTAGACGAGCTTTTATGCTGGAACCGATACTTCTATAATATGCAGCCATTTCGCAAATCAGCATCGATGCCACTACGGCATCTTTGTCGCGCACATAAGAACCTGAGAGATAGCCATAGCTTTCCTCAAAACCAAAGATAAAGCGTTCTTCCTGTCCAGCTTGTTCTAAACGAAGGATTTGGTCACCAATCCACTTAAAACCGGTTAGAACCTTACGAAGCTCTACCCCATAGTTTTCGGCCACTGCATCTGCCAGCGGTGTGGATACCAAGGACATTACTGCTACCGGATCCTTTGGCATAGTGCCCTTTTCAATGCGTCCTGCACAGATATAATCCAACAGTAAAACACCCATTTCATTACCGGAAACCAGCTCATAAGAACCATCAGGACACTTCATGGCTATGCCAACCCGGTCAGCATCTGGGTCGGTAGCCAGCATCAGGTCAGCACCACATTCCTTGGCTAATTTCAGTCCTGACTCCAAAGCCTCGAAAATTTCCGGATTTGGGTAGCTGCAGGTGGTAAAATAGCCATTAGGATATTCCTGTTCAGGGACGATGGTAATATCACTAATGCCAATATCCTTTAATACCTGAGTTACTGGTACCAGTCCGGAACCGTTTAAAGGACTGTATACCAGTTTCAGACCGGAGGTCTTGGCTAAGCCTGGTCGTACTTGACGGGATTCTATAGCCTCATAAAATGCCTTCTTGCAGTCATCACCCACAAAACGAATAAGACCGTCCTCTACTCCTTGGGCAAAGGAAATACGTTTAGCACCAGTAAGGACATCGGTCTTCTGGATTTCCTCGTAGACTATGGCCGCCGCATCATCGGTCATTTGGCAACCGTCCGGTCCATAGGCTTTATAGCCATTGTATTTGGACGGATTATGGGATGCAGTTACCATAATACCGGCATTGCACTTGTAATAACGGGTGGCAAAGGACAAGGCCGGAACCGGCATGGCCGCATCATAAATCCGTACCTTGATGCCATTGGCCGCCAAGACACAGGCTGCTGTCTTGGAAAATACATCACTCTTTAGACGGGTATCAAAGCTGATAGCAACTGTCTGCGTTCCCCCTTGCTTTTTCACCCAATTGGCAATTCCCTGGGTAGCTTGTTGAACTACATAAATATTCATGCGGTTCGTACCTGCCCCCAAAACTCCCCGTAAACCGGCAGTACCAAATTTGAGGGATACAGCAAACCGGTCCTTTATTTCCTCATCACTGCCCTCGATGGATGACAATTCCGGGTACAAATCGCAGTCCTCAAGGTCAAAGGATAGCCAGCGCTTATATTCATTCTGATACATAAATAGCCCCTCCATTTATATTATTTTTGCCTATTAAATTTCGATAACAAAATATCAAAATCCTTTAATATTCGAGAATATTATCTGTTTGATAGCAGCGATATGATAGCATCAAAATCCGATTTTTCGGTGGCCATCTGTAGATTATGGTAAAGCTCAGCATCTGCGTCTGGAATACGATAACCTTCTATTTCCGCAAATATTTCCATTATGCCATCAGAATCATTGGCTTCAGCCGCTTCCTTAATGCCTTCAAATACTGTGTCCATCAGCTCGCTGTCTGCTTCCGGCATTTCCTCATTATCATCAACTTCTTCTAATTCATCATTACCGAACACTTGGGACAATGGTTCCTTAAAGCTCCTGTAAGTAGTAATAAATCCTTCATGATGCTGATTTATATAATCTATATCCCCTGCTTTGCCGGCGTTTTCCAGCAATTGTGCTTCTTCAGCAAGGGCTGTTGCTCCAATCAGCCGGACAGAACTTTTCATTGCATGTACCTGTATAGTATATTCCTTGAAATTCCCATCGGCGTAGAAACCATCGAGCAATGCTGCATCCTCATCCAGGGATTCATAGAAAATCTTCAGTAGTGGTAAATAAGCCTCCGTGTCTCCACTGTTGCTGATACCCTTGGCCAGGTCGATCCATTCCTGTCCTTGTAGTGGAGCTAGTATTGCTGGAATATCCCCCTGCTCCTCTTCATCATTGTTGATATCATCTTCCCCGGAAATATGGATTTTGTCCCCTGGCAGATAGGTCATTAACATATCCTCCAGCTTACCAGGATGAATCGGCTTGGTAAGATAATTATTAAAACCAGCAGCTAGATACTGTTCCCTGGCTCCGGATATGGCATTGGCGGTAAGGCATACTGTAACTGTGGCCTCGTTTAGTCCATCTGTTTGTGCCCGCATTTCATGCAAGGTTTCGATACCATCTTTACCCGGCATCATGTGATCCAGGAAAATCATGTCATACATTTTGCTTTGGGCCATGGCAAGTGCCTCATCTCCACTGTTGGCCGTTTCGATGATTATCTTGGTACGTTTTAAAAGACTTTTGAATACCATCAGATTCATCGGATTATCGTCCACCACCAGTACTGTAGCCTCTGGAGCAGTGAACTTCTCCTTGTATTTTTTATGCTCCTTTAAAAGCATATGAACCGATGTTCTGTAGTCTCCTAATGGCTCCCATTTGACAACCTTCTGCCGCAGATCGAAGAAGAAGGTGGTACCAACGCCATAGGTGCTTTCCACCTGCAGGGAGCTTCCCATCATATCCAGAAGATTCTTGGTGATGGTCATGCCTAAGCCGGTACCCTCGATATTACGATTACGTTTTTCCTCAATACGCTCAAACTTGGAGAATAGTTTTTCCATGTCCTCCGGCTTTATGCCTATACCAGTATCCTTGACCTTCACATGCATAACAATACTTTCCGGGTCGTCATCACAAGGGTCAAATCCTACAGAAAAAGTCACGCTGCCCGTTTCTGTATATTTCACCGCATTGGTCAGAATATTGGTGATAACCTGCTTTATCCGGACTTCGTCACCAAATAGCTGCTTCGGTATATTTTGATCAAAGTCTACATTAAAGGTTAGCCCTTTATCATCAGACCGGTTGTGGATCATTATAACCATATCGTTCAAGGTGGAAGACAGATCGTACTCCACAGGAATAATCTCAATTTTGCCGGCTTCAATCTTGGAGAAATCCAAAATATCATTAATCAGTCCCAACAGGGTATTGCCGGAACTGCGAACATTTTCTGCATAGGACAGGATATTATCGTCATCACATTCACGTAATATCAGCTCGTTCATGCCTAGAACGGCATTAATTGGTGTGCGGATTTCATGGGACATATTGGAAAGGAATTCACTCTTAGCCTGCGAGGCTTTTTCAGCGGCTTCCTTTTCTCTACGCAGGGATTCCAGACTGGCCCGTCGGTATTCCTCCACTCGCTCACTTATAACAAAGGTATGCAGCAGGCAGGTTCCCAACATATAACCAATGGTGTACATTGGAATGAAAAGAAACTCCAGCTGAAGGATAAGAGACACTGCTATAATCAGGCCAAAAAGACAAATTGTTTGATGACGTCGTTTTATAGTTCCTTCCAACCGCAGCGTGGCAATGAAGGTATAAGCAGCCGTCAGTAAGAATAGTACAATCTGGAAAATAAGTTGTGCATATCGGGCTGGGCAGGCATGGTATTCCCCAGTTTCATCAAACCAAAACAGCAGCGGAGTAAAGATACTGGCCAGTGAAGCCACTGCAATAGTCACAAAGAAAATACGCCCCGTCCAAAGAAGGAGCTTAATGAATCTATTTTCCTCTCCCAAATAGGTTACCACATAGCGCGTCCAAGTCAGTATGCCCGCAGCCATGACGATGTAGTATAGTACCACGTTTACAAAGAGCAGTTTAAATAAATCTAACTCGTGAAAAACGCCCCATAACGTATCGGTAATATAATACGCCAAAACAGCATACAGAAAATGCTTGTAAATTTTTACGGCAGGAATATTTTGATTTTTATTGTGCTGGAATAAAATGTCATAATTTACAATTACAAGGATGAGTGAAGCCAACACTCCAATTAAAGCCAAATAAAACATCGAGATTGCCCCTCTCCGTTATTCCGTAAGAACCCCCCGTATACTGTCTAATAAGCTGTCCCTGGTAGTGGACTTTAAGATGTAGCCATTAGGTTTCAGGGCCATAACCCGCTCTACCCCTTCTCTGGTGCCTACACCAGTCAGAAAGACTATTGGAATATGTTTGATAGAAGGTTCCTGACGAAGCATCTGGAAAACTTGTGGTCCGTCTACAACCGGCATTTCGTAATCCAACAATATTAAATCAACCGGGGTTTTCAGCAAAAAAGTGATGGCATCCATTCCTGATTTGGCACTATAGACCTGATAATCTTCCTTCATCCATTCTGTAACCATTCTGGCGAAGGATGGATTGTCATCTACAATGAGAATTTTTTTCTTTCCACCAGTGTAAATCGTATCCAAAACTGCTTGCTCCAGCTCCTCCATCTTTAATGGACGATCCAGCCAGGCAAAATGCTCCAGACGATTATTATGCTGAATTAAGCGTGGACGGTCCTTCTTTTCACCAATCAGCAACATATTTGTATTGCTTTTCCAAATCTGCTCCTGAATATTATCCAATACTTTCATCTCATCTGGATCATCGGCAATATCTCCCGGCAGATAGGTAATTAGTAACTTCTCTGGCAACGGTTACTACCTTGTAGCCGCATTCAGTAAGTTTACGTTCAATAGTTTTAGCTACTACACTTGGTTTATACAAAATTAAAACAATTGCTAAATCCCATTCCATAATAATGTACCCCCTAGATAAATTATTTCCTTTAAAAATTCTATGCAAATAACCTTAATCCCTGCTTTATTGGCAGCCCTTTTAATAAATTTTAAAGGATTTTATTTCTAATTCAACCTTTCTAATAAACTTTTTCCAGCCAGGGCTGTTAAGAGATGAATTTTATCTTCATGAAAGGACAGTAGTTTTTTTACTTCTATTTCCACATCATCAAGCACCTGATCAACTGCCAGATAAACTTTTCTTTTTTCCTCTTCCGGGATATTGGCAGTATAAAAAGACAGCCTGCCCTTACAAGTATCTTTTCCCTTTTCCAACCCAAAGAACAGGCGTTGTCTGTCAGCATTATAATTGCCAAAGGCCGCGATTTGTCCAAAGGCATCGGCCACAATTTCGTCCAAAGGATGATTTTTCATTCCACCAAAAAGTCGCAAAGTTTCATAATGGGTAATTTCATGGGCCAGGCGAATTTTCTGGGAAAGGATTAGCCACTCATCTTTTCCCAGTCCTATTTTATCGGCTGGGACATTGCTGTACGGAGCGATATTCATGAGGATAATTCGATGGCAAAAAATATCCTTAGCTTTGGTCTGCATAGTAAAAGCATTCACTGTAGGAGGTATTTCCCTGATTTTCTTCCGACCATTTAATAATGCATCCATATAGAGCAGATCCCTGTGGTTTTGAGTGGTAATAATTGGCAGCCTGCCGCCTAAGGTTTCAGCAAAAGAAATACTTAGGGCCTCCATATTTTCCCACTTAAAATCAGAAAATGCCAGTCCTAAAACATCAGTAAAAAACCGGAGGACATCTTTACCATCTGCTTTTTGCCATCGGGAAACAAACAACTCATCGTTCAGAGGTAATTTGGGCAATTCTTTCGGTATATCATAATAATGATTCAAAAATTTTTTACATACACTTTCTTGCAAATCCATGTTTTTCCTTATTTTTCTTTAATACTAATTATACTATCCATCAATTTTATCAGTTTTTCATGCCAGCCTTTGCGGAAAAAAGCACAGGTGTCTTCATCTCGGCCCAGTAAGTTTTCACCACCGCCTACAGAGGCAACATGGCCTCGGCAACCTCCAGCGCAGCTGTTGCGGTACTGGCAGCTCTCACAGCCCGGATTTTGGGCGAAATAATCCCGCAAACGCATATCGATAAATTTCATGTAATAAGATTCCTTTAACGCCGAGGAAAGAGATGTTGTTTTTATATTAGGAAAATGATGTCGTCCGCCTTCCACGCTGCCTATAGGGATGCAGGGCACCATATAGCCATCAGGAGTTATGTACATTTGGCTGCGTGCATGACCACAAAGACAGTAGTTACTACAGTCCTCATCCTCTAAATTCTTTTTGCATGGAATAAAATAATCATCTTTGCCAATATTACTGAAAATACCCGCCAGCATAATGTTAAGAGGAGCACCATCTTCGTAAAATTGTGGAATATAATCCAAATATGTTTGATATTCCTCCTCCAGCGTTATGGCCTTATCCGTCAGAGCTGTCCCTTCTCCTTCCAGACTCAGGCGGTTTACCTTTAAGGTCTGACAGCCCAATTCTCCCAGGAGTTTCACGCTTTCACGCAAGGAGTCAATATTTTCTTTATGTAAGCAATATTCTGCCCCGGTAGGAAAATTTCTTTCTTTACACAGCAAAAAGGCTCGTCGTACAGCCTTTTCCACGCCCGGGATCCCTCGTAGCCAATCATGACAGTCTATGCCGTCAAAGCTCATATTAAATTCCGGTTTGATTCCACGCCGCTCAAATTCATCCAGTGTATGTTCATTTACCAGTAATCCATTGGACATAACGGTAGTTATAAGAATATCTGCCTCCAAAAGGGCATCTACAATTTTAAAGAAATCCCGACGTAGCAAAGCCTCGCCACCGGTAAGGGAGACGGTGCGGACACCGGCATATTCCATTTGTTGGACAATATCAAGACATTCCTCTAATGAAGGTTCGTCGATTTTACCTGAAGGTGCCGACATATAACAATGACGGCAGCGACAGTTGCAATTTCCTGTAATGGACCAGTGAACAGAATAAAGAAAACGGTTGGGATACATCCGATATTTTTGGGCAGCGGAAAGGGGTACTGGTGAATCAGTTTCCTGCAAAATGCCTTCTTGTAATAATTCCTCCAGAAGTTTCTTTTCCTCTATTGAAAAAAGTGGGCTGTTTATCGGAATAGAACCGCAAGCCTTTTGCAGTGCCCGATAAACGTTTGCAGGCAAAAAACTGACTGCCCCAGAAAGTTGTTGCACAATACCAGTTGGCAAAAGTTCCCAGCCCCTTAACTTTAAAGTGTCATTCATTTTATAATACATCAGCCTCACCTCTTAAAGTTCATTTTCTGCAAATAATGTATATTTCCTGCAAAATGTGAGAGCAATGCAACGCATTGCTCTCGGAGCTTTCCTTATGACTTTCCCTGTTATTCTTCACTTTTCTTGTTTAGAATAGGATTACCGGCAGCAACTGCCATGTCCAATTCCTCCTCTGTCATTTTATTCATCCAGATACTTTGTGAGAAATTATCCCTACGGTGCATGGAAAGCAACTGATTCAGCAAAGTCTCCTTTAGTGGATGAAGGCGGGAAAAATCAAAGTGTTCCAACCTCTCTGTCAATTTATCATCATCCATATATTAATCCTCCCGTGCTGCATTTAATGATAATTAAACATAGTTCTTGTTCATTATATCCCTGACATGATAAAAGTGTTATGTTTTTTCGGGAAAAAGAGCAATATAATTCGAGATGACTCCATAAAAAAGTCTTTATATACGTAGCAGTTTTATGGCGGCCAGGCTATTTTATGCAGAGGGTTAAATTTTACGCTGTATTTGACCCAAAATTTCGACCTCCAATCCTTGGATTGGAGATCTAATTTTAGGGAGTTGTTACAAATACACTGTTCTTACAGAGTGAAGATTTTTAATGAAGGCTAAATCCTTCGGCGGCTACTCCGTCCACGAACATGATGTTAATGCCTTCAACTTCGATATCATACACTTCTTCCACTTTAAAATATAGTGTTAAAACGTCAGATTTCCTTAAAGGTACAACCCTTATAGATTTTATCCAGTTTTTGTTTTATTGCGGGTAACATGTCTGCTGATACGCCAATGTTGAAATTGGTTCTGATGCTTTTAGCAATACCCAGGCTGGCTGGAGCCTTTCCTTCTAAAATTCCTTTAATCTGTGCAGGTGTCAGTTCATCTGTAGCGCTGACAATGTTGTATTTACCGTCTTCTCGCTTCATGAAGTATGCGTAGCCAGCGCCGCCTACTACGTTATCCAATTCATCAACCGTCATGAATTTTTCCAGCAACTTATCTGTCATTTTAATCAGCCTCCGTTAGCAAATTTTTTTGTTTTTCTTGTTCTTTATATCTTTGACCAAATAAAAGTGTTATATAAATTTGCCATTTTTTTTATAAAGCTAATTAAAATAATAGCTTGTTACATAATTTACCACATTCTTCTTAAGGTAACTGCCGCCATAATGTCTTTATCATGGCCGCTTTTTTGGAGAGCCAAATCTCCGGCCAGAGTCCAGCCAGGGGCAAATTCGGCCTCTCCTCCCAGGGACATAATGAAATGAGTTTTGTCCTGCTGGCCATGCAGCTCATAACACTTGGTATCATTTCCAATATAGCTATAGGTGAATTTTGGGTCAGTTCCCTTGAAGGCATGTTTAATACCAAGTCTGAAAGCATAGTTGCCATTGGTTAAATGGCGCTTAAATTCTAAGCCAAGGCCTCCCGCAAAATAGCTATTGGACTGACTGCCTACCTTATGACCGAAAATCCCGCCCCCCTGCTCGGTGTAGCCATCCTGCCACAACTGGGAAAGCTGAATTTTGGCATAAGGGCTGACATGCCATATCTTCATATTTTTGGCATTTAAATCATACCTATATTCTCCGCTCAATTCCAAAATCCGGCTGTTATAATCGGCTTTGGCCTGTAACCCTAAACCGGTTAAACGACGTGTCAAATCATTGTTTATCCAGCCATGATCCAGGTATATATAGCCGGAATGTGGGCCATTGCTATAGCCACCATAAATACCCATGCGGGTGTCTTTTACGCCGTTATGGGAGAAATTATCCGCAAATGAAAAGCTGCCATAGCTGATGAATGCACCAGCCCGCCAAGTCCTGCCATAAGCCCGGTCCCATCCCCCGGCTAAGGTGGTTCCCTGATAATAGCTGCTGTTGCCTTCGCCCCAGTCACGAGCCGTCTTAAACCAGAAATCATTATCTACCGGATGTGCCAGCTTTAAATCCATGGTCAAAGCCTTTTCATCTTTCTCCTTATCCAGTTTGGACGTTGGAATGGCCAAATTTATTTCTTTTGAAGCAAAGGCTTCGGAAAGACGGGCAGACAGTAAATGGCTGGTCATGGTATTGCTTTGTACCTTCACAATGTTGTTGGGAGCTGGACTTGAAGCAGCCTATATCCTGCATTACAGCCAGCTCCGTCTCAAGAAAAGAAGTGAAATTGCTGTAATCTCTATGGCTCATCATGCCACTTAACTGTATATGTTGTCCCTCAAAGGCACCATCTTCCCAGCCATTAACAGGCAGGGCATTACGGCCGAAAAAGGTGGCCCCATTCAAAACCTCTCTGACGTTAGGGCCACTGAAATAGGCAAATCCTTTTCCATCCTCAGCAATGAAATCAATATTGTCTACAAATTTCACATAATATCCCTAAATAACATACGATCAGTAACCCGTAATATTACAGCTGTTTGAAGCCTTTAAAGAGTCTTTCAGCTTACAATAAACCACTCGGTTTTTTACAATTTTATCTATCAATTATAATTTTCGGCAGAAAACGTGAAATTCCTGTAAAATGAATAGGCACCTTATTTTTTGGATAAAGTGCCTAATTATATAGTCTCATATTAATTTATCTTGCCTTGATAGCGAATTCCCAACATGGAAATATCATCGGCCTGAATTTCACCATCAGTAAATTCGGCGATATCGGCCTGAATGTTTTTTAAGATATCTTCCACTGAGATAGTGGTGGTTTCCATATGTTCCAAGGTATTCAAAAGGCGTGTCATGGAATAAGTTGTTTTATTATTATTTATAGCTTCAGTTACACCATTAGTGTAGAAAAAAAGCATCTCCCCTGGATTCAATTGTAAATGTTTAACTACATAAACTGCCTCATCAATTATTCCAAGAACATTACCTTTCTTTTCCACCGGAATAAGGTCCCATTCCATTTTACCTGCAACAAAACAGCCTGCCAATGGCGCCCTGTGACCACCGTTAACGTATGTAAATACACCGGTTCGGGTATTGAGTACTCCGAAAAAGACTGTTACAAACATCATTTCATCGTTATTTTCCAGTAATTGTTGGTTAGTTAAACGTAAAACCTCAGACCAATTATTTTCTTCTTCCATATCGGAGTTCATCAATGCCAAGGCATTATTTTTTAAAATTGTTTTGGCAATTACCATAAATAGAGCAGCTGGTACGCCTTTGCCTGCCACATCAGCCATAGTAATAGCCATATGTTCCTTATCCAGGGGATAAAAATCATAAAAATCTCCCCCAACAGATTTGGCTGCTTCCATAGTTGCATACAGTTCAATGCCATAGTTTTCTATAGACTTAGGAAAAATTTTCGGCAACATTCCCGTCTGAATACCATGGGCCAAAGACAATTCCGTGGCTATATGCTGTTTATCCGCTGTCACCCGTGCCAGATTAGACATATATTTTTTTAATTCTTCGGACATATGATTTATAGAATTTGATAGTTCTTGTAATTCATCACCAGTTTGAATATCAAGTTTCTTGTCCAGATTGCCTTTGGCTATTTCTCCTACTCCATTAGTCAACTGTAAAATCGGCTGGACAAAGTTTTTGGCAGTATACTGGCTGACCACTGATAATACAAGCAAAATAACCAACAATGATACCAGCATGCGCCAAATATTTTCATTATAGAATGTCTCCATGGTTGTGGCAAAGTTTTCGCCCTGTAACAGTACTACTTTACTGGAAGCCTGAGCTGGGGCGATAACCTCCGAGGCCTTTATGAGGGTTCCTACACTCCAACCGATTGAAGGGATAGGACTATAAGCCAAATAATAGTCTGTTCCATCCACCGTTATTGCAGACATACCACTTTCACCAGCCACCATCTTTTCCGCCTGAGCAGCCAATGTTTGTTCTGTAGATTTTCTTAAATCGCTGCTATCTGTGGAAGCTTTTAATGTACCAGTGGTTTCTGAGGAAAGGACAACTTTGCCTTCATTAGTTAATACGAAACTGATACCATCCGTATAAATACCTTTATCTTTAATAACCTGATAAATTGAGCTAAGACTAAAATTAAATGCCACTATTCCATAAAACTCACCATTATTTTTGTAAGGTACAACGTAACCTACGGCTGGATAACCATTGGTATCGTAATATATATCTGTTACCGTTGCTTTGCCACTTGCTTCACCAAGCTTGTACCATGAACGATTCCTGGGATCGTAGGTCGCAAAAAAATCCTGTGGGAAATCTACGTATTTACTTCCATCAGTCAATACATCCGAACAGAACATATATCCATTTTTTGAAGCTACAAGAAAGGAACCTTGGTAATCTTTATAAAAACTAACCATATTTTCCAATGTATTAGCTATTCTGGATGTTGCATTTATTTCAGAGGACAATCTATTTATGGCTTCCTGATTACGGATAGCAGGAGCGTAATAAAGATAAACATCCCCACTGTTTATTATCTCCAGCTGTGGATTCTTGACCTGAAAAGGCTGATGTTCTTCTGGATGCGCTAATATTCGTTCCATTATATAAGCCACATACTCTGTATCCTCTTTGATGGCAGCCATTTCGTTATCCACGTAATTGGCCTTTTCCTGTGCTTGAGCCAGCAATTGTTTCTGTGCCAGTTCAACCGTAATTTGTTCCATGGACTGTCCTGCGTCCAACCCCATATCAAGTCCATTATCCATGGCTTTCTGCCGCGCGTCATACAGTCCCCATAAGGAGAAAATGCCTAAAATTATAAAGGATAACAGACCGGCCACAAACAGCATCAGAAAAAAACGCCATTGGAAATTCAGCTTATTAATTATCATAGTCTCACCCCAAGAAACGGATGCCCAACATGGTTATGTCATCAGATTGGTCTGCATCAGCCACATGCTGATCGACATCTTCACGTATAAGCGTCAGTATTTCTTTTACTGATTTATCGCTGGTACCAACAGATTGCATTGTAGCCAGTAAACGTTCTCCACCATAGAGATTGTTCTCCTTGTCCATTGCTTCTGTTACACCATCTGTGTAGAGGAAAATCATATCCCCCGGATTAAGCTTAAACTTTTCTTCGTTATAGGAAGCCAGTTCATTAACACCCATTAAGTTATTTTTCTTAGTCTTCTTCAGGAATTCCCAATGCATTGCATCATCTTGTTTACGCCCTATTAGTGGTGGATTATGAGCAGCATTCACATAGGTTATTTCACCAGTTTTTATGTTTATGACAGCAAAGAAAACCGTTACAAACATCAATTCCTCATTATTGGCACATAGCTGCTCATTGGCCCGTTCTATACTTCGTCCCCAAATGTTTTCATTTGCTCCCTTTTCAATACCTGCCATTAAAGCATAATTTTTTATCAGGGTTTTGGAAATAACCATAAAGAGAGAAGCCGGTACACCTTTTCCGGATACATCTGCAATAGTCAGGGCCACATGATCTTCATCAATCGAATAGAAATCATAGAAGTCCCCCCCGACTTCCTTGGCCGCATCCATTGTTGCAAAAAGATCATAATGAGGGTTGCCAAAAAATTTAGGGAAAATATTTGGTAACATACCTTTTTGAATACCTTCGGCTAGAGATAACTCCGTAGCTATACGCTCTTTTTCTGCCGTAGCATGAGTCAGTTCATTCATATATGCTTTCAAATCGGTGGTCATGTTGTTTACTGAATCAGCCAAAGTCTCCAATTCATCACCAGTATTAATTTCAAGTCTACGGTCCAGATTGCCCTTGGCAATATCCATTACTCCATCTTTTAAGACCATAATAGGCTTAACTATTTGCTGGGCCAAGCGACGACTGCAATATACCAATGACCAAGCAATTATTAAGAAAATTAAAATAAATTTTAAAGAGTCTTTAATAAATTCCAGACGTATATAATCATTAAAATTATTGGCGTGGACCATAACATTCTCCCGAGCTAAATCCGCAGGGGCGAGTACTTCGTCCTTTTTTAGCATGGTACCAAAGCTCCACCCCATGGAAGGCATCGGTGCATAGGCCAAATAATATTCCTCACCATTTAAGCTTACTGGAACCACAGCTGAATAGCCCTTGATCATATTATCAACTTCTTTGGCAAAGCTTTCATCAACCACTTGGCTGAGAACCCGTTTACCATCACCTACAGCCAATAGACCTTCGTTTTCTGAGGAAAATATTATCTCTCCTTTGTAATTAATAGCAAAATTAATATTGGACGTGCCGAGAGTACGCTCTGCGGCAAGACGGTAAAGGGATAGCAGATGTACGTCCAAACCAGCTACACCAGCTAAGCCTTTCTTATCGTAATAAGGGGTTGCACAGGTAATTTCAGGATAACCATCATTGCCAAGGTATACATCTGTAAATACTGTTTTGCCCTCTGCTATGGCCTTTTTATACCAGGGACGTTTTCTGGGATCATAGTTGTTATGATAATTTTCTGAATGAATTTTTTTATACATTTCCTCAGAATCATAACATTCCAAAGTGATATAATAGCCATATTTTGAGCCATAATAACAGGAAACCTGATAATCCTTATAAAAAGTAGCCATAACTTCCATGTCATTAGCGACATTGGAAGCTAGGCCAATTTCTTGCCAAATAACAGGATTATCACATTCCTGTTTAAGACTTGACGCTATTAGTAAATAGGCTTCTCCGGGTTCTATGCGCCGCTCTTTAGGAGTTGGAAGTTGTTTAGCGGAATAATGTTCCGGATGAGTTAGAATACTGGTCATAGCATTGGCCAGAAATTCTGTTTCTTCGCGAATATTGTACATTTCCCATTCCACTTGCCGGGCCTTTTCCTTAGCAATTCTCTCTATCTGGGTCTTGGTTTTTTCCGTAGCAAGTTCAGCAGCAAATGTTGATACAGTATCTCCCATTTGTGAACTGCTATACTGGGCACTTTTTTGCATCCCATATAAGCCGTTCAGGCTGACAATACTCACTGTACCCGCTGTAAACAGGCCCACTATTAAAAATATCACCAATATTCTTTTTTGGATATTCATCCTCTTCATCAAATCAACTCACCTCAAAGGTAACTCAATTTTTTTCTAATATACCCTTTAGTTTTTCTCTGGCTTGCTTCAAGGCTACTCGTACAGAACTGGGCGCCATCCCCAGCACTTCCCCTATTTCGTTGGATTTCATGTTCATCCAATATGTCATTTCCAAAATCCGTTGCTCACGTTCTGGTAGTTGCATGATTGCAGCTTTCAGTTCATCATCCCGCTCCTTGTCAACATACTGTTGCTCTGGTGTAATCTGTTGCGGGTCTGCCGGATTAAAGTCCTCATCCCAGGATACGTGGGCAGTATATGCTTTGCTGGTATAGTATTTGTTTATAACATTTTGGGCAATCCGAAAGAGCCAGGTGGAAAAAGCCCCCCTGTTTGGATCATAGTCCCGCAAATGTTGATACATATTGAGAAATGTTTTACTGACCAATTCATCGGCCAGGGAACTGTCCTTTGTTTTCCCTAATATATAGTGATAGATCCGCGGAAAAAAATATTCATATAACTCTGTAAAGGCCTCTTCATCAGTAATGGCCTGCTGGGCCTGCTGATTCCAATATTCCGTGCTGGAAATCATAGTACTTGCTCCTTTATGACGTTACTTTACCTTCATCATTCTACAAATAATTCCATTTTCCCTTTAAATTTTATAAGGGAAAAAAAGAGAGAAGCATTGGATGGTGCTTCTCTTATAGTTATCCAGATTTAATAGATTATTATTGAAATAAAACACTTTCGTTGCAAATAATTACTATATAAGAAAGGTAATTCCTCATTTTGCCATAGTAATATGAACAATCTCGTCTTTATAGTATGGTATAGTTGTGGCAATTCCCTTAGGTTTATCTATGTCTGTAGGGCGAATTTTGGTATTGTCAGCCGGAACGACAGTCCAAAAAACTACATCAACCTTTTTGGCAGACAGAGCTGAAGCCCTGGCGCCAGTGGCAATTTGTACAATATTAATGTTCATGTTAATGCGTTTTCCTATTTCATTCAGCACTGCAGTATTAAAACCGGCTGGGGAACCATTGGCCAGTACTAAATCAATCGGAGGCAAATCACCTGTTATACCTACATTAATGTTTCGCCTACCATGAATCTTTTCAATGTTTACTGCAGGTGGATTCTGTCCTGCAGTAACATTCTCGATATATTCCTTAACCAATCGGTCAAGGGTACCATCTTCTTTCATGGATTTTATGGAAGCATTAATTTTACTAAGAAGTTCCTTATCATCATCTCTTACAGCACAACAGAAGCTGTCTTCCATTTTGAGTTTAGTGAAATCTGTCAGCTGATATTTGGAATTTTTTTCCTGAATATATTTTGCTATACAGTTATAGGTACTCATCTCCTGTATACTGCCTGATTCCAATCCCAGCTGCATAGTGTTCATATTATCATAGTATTTTATGGCAAAACGCATATTATCAGGCATACGTCCCCCCATATTTCCTGCTTCTTCCAGTAAGCTGGCGTATACCTGTTCTGTTATATTCATATTTGTTAACATACCAAGCTTTACAGGACCGTTGTTTGACGATTCATTGTTACCACCATTGGAGCCACACCCAATAAGGACAGCACTTGCCATTGCACATCCCAAAAACAAGCCGACAATCTTTTTAATATTCATGCATATTCCCTCCCTAAAAAAATTATCGTTCTTTCTCTATATACATTAATTAGTCAAAGCATTACAACTTAAACCAATTTTTTCTTAATTGTAAGAATGTTTTTGTCTCCTTGACGATCGTAGGATATGTCATCCACTTTTTTCTTTACCAAAAATATACCTAGGCCACCAATTTCTCTGTCCTCCAAAGTGACATCTAAATCCGGATCGTTCTTTTCCAACGGATTATATGGAATCCCTTCATCGATAAATGTCAGCTCGATTTCCGGTGGTTCTCCGTAAATCCTACCTTTGATAATTGCCGTAGCTTTCCTGTCCTTATAAGCATATTCAGCAATATTAACAAATATCTCCTCCACCACCAGCATAAGCTGATTTATAGACCGTTCAGAACATTTACAGGAATGTTGTATTTCGTTAATAAAGGATTGAATTTTCGGCAATTCATCTACATTGGCCGGAACAATAAGTTCTTTTTCCGTTTCCATAGTATCACATCCCTTAAAGTTTAAAACCAACATGGTAATATCATCAGTCTGTTCAACATTTTCTCCCGTTCTATTAATGTGGTACATTACAGCTTCCTTTATCTCCCTAATCACTTCCTTAGGTGATGTCCCGATCCCCATTTTCATCAATGCTTGTTCCATTTTTTTCTTGGTAAACATTTCCTGGTTTTCATCCAAGGCACCTGTTACCCCATCTGTGTAGAGAAATAAAAGGCTGCCTTTTGTAAGTTGAACTTTGCTCTCAGTGTATTTCAAATCATTCATTATGCCCAATACTGCATTATTTTTGGAAGTTGGTAGATATGATAGGGTATCGTCCTGCATGAGCACAGGTGGATTATGCCCTCCATTTACATATGTAAACTCTCCTGTGTTGATATTTAAAATACCTGTAAATGCAGACACAAAATAGTATTCTTTGTTAGCGTCAATAATCTGATTATTAGCATAATATACTGCTTCTGCCAGAGACAGTCCTTTTTTTACTGCACTTAGGACATTGTTTTTTATAACTGTTTTTGCTCCAGCCATAAACAGAGCAGCTGGAACTCCTTTGTCGGATACATCACCTATGGTTACAACCAAATAGTTTTCATCGATGAGGTAATAATCGTAGAAATCCCCTCCCACCTTTTTGGCAGGATACATGGCGGCAGCCAGGGAAAATTTCTTTTGTGGTGGTAAAGGTGCTGGCAGAAGAGAAGATTGTATATTAGTAGCAGCAGAAAGTTCCACCTCTACGCGGGTTTTTTCCTTGGCTCTATGGGCAATTTCATGGCTATAGTGGCTTAGGGCATTAGTCATAGTATTAAAGTTTTCTGCCAACTGCTCCAGCTCATCATTGGTATTCACCTGAATTTTATGCTCGAAATTTCCCTTGGCTATTTCATCTGCGCCAGTCATCAGGGCATCAACAGGCTTGGATATATGTACTGCTATTTTGGCACTGCAAAATAGAATTAAGGAAAATACCATAATAGATATGGTGATGGTTAATCCACCCATAAGCAAAATAATTCGGAGAAACGAAGTATAAAAGCTGTTCATCTGCTCAACCATGCTATGCTGGGCATTTACAGCCTCCCTCATTATTTCATCCTTGGCCAAAAGGGTTCCCATGCTCCAGTCAGTGCCTTTAATCGGGGCATAAGACAAGAAATATTCCTCATTATCCACAAAGACTTTTTCATAGCCTGTGAGATGTTGAGCCATTCGTTTAGTGACTTTATTTGAAGGGACAAAGGATTCTGGTGTGGTGCTTAAAAGGATTTTTCCATGGTTATTTATGATAAAGCTCTGATTGATTTTTCCCTCCCCATCCTGAATGAATAAGTTTTTGGGGGAACAATCTACTCCCACAACTCCAGCCACACCAGCTTTGTCATAATATGGAATAACACAAGAGATTATTTTTTTGCCAGTAATAGATGTATATACATCAGTAAAAACTGGTTCTTTGGCGTTAATTCCTTCTTTGTACCAGCTACGCTTACGGGCATCATAGGTATCACGCCATTCATCACGGCTAAGCAAAGCAATGTAATTCTTTTCCTGGGAAGTGTCATAGTAAATGGTGTACCCTTTTTCTGAAGCAACGAAAACATTGACATAATAAAAGCCCAGAGATTGCATTTGCTCTCCTATATTTGCTACCAGCCCGATTTCCTCATTCAAGGCAGGTGTAATCCCCTGGGCAGTAAGTTGTGGACTGAAATGTACATATGCTACACCACCAGGAAGCTTTCCGTCGGCAGCATTTGGCAGTTTTTTTGTATCATAGTTCTGGGGGGAAATTAATATTTCAGAAACTTCATTGGCAAGGTATTTCACATCTTCTTTAATGTCGTTGACTTCAAAGGATACGGTTTCTGCCTTCAACTCTACTGAACTTTCCATGGCGTCCTGGGCCTGATCTTTGGCAAAATCTCTGGTGTAATCAGTTACAGCTATGGTTATGGTTTCTTTTTTTTCCAGGAAAGAATCCCATACACCAAATAAAGCATAAAGCAGTGATGTGCCCAAAAACAGGAAGCTTAATAAGCTGCCAAATAGCATCAACATAAATAACCGTTTTTTTATGTCCAGCTTCATTGCTTCTATCACCCTTTAATACCGGTATATTTAACAGCCAGCATGGTTATGTCATCAGATTGATTTGCTTCGCCAACAAATATTTCAATGGCCTTTTCTACAACTCCTATAGATTCCCTAGGAGAAATATCACCTGCTTCGGTTAATACTTCTTCCAGGCGCTCCTTGGAAAACATTTCCTTGTGACTATTCATGGCTTCAGTAACACCATCAGTATAGAGGAACAGCAGAGATCCTGGCTTTAACATAACACTTTGCTGTGTATAATCTATTTCCTCCATAAAGCCGATCATTGGATTTTTTTCCTTTGGCAGGTATGTAAGCTCTTTGTTATGGAGAATACAAGGTGGATTATGGCCAGCATTAACGTAAACAAGCTCACCGGTTGTTGTATTCAGGACACCGGTCCATACAGTGACAAACATGCCATCGTTACTGAGCTGGGAACACTGATTATTAGCCAATGAAATAGCAGTGGCCAAACTTTCCTGATAATACAAGCTAATACAATTTTTTAGTATAATTTTTGATACTACCATAAAAATGGCTGAAGGAATCCCTTTATCTGATACATCTGCTATAGTAAAAGCTAGATGTGAGTCATCTAAATAATAGTAATCATAAAAGTCTCCACCAACTTCAATGGCAGGATGCATATCAGCCTCCAGGGAAAGGCCAGGCGATGTGATTCCTCCCTCAGGTAACATACCCTTTTGTATTTTCGTAGCCACATCAAGTCCGGCAGTTACCTTGGCCTGCTCCTGGGTTACCTTGGCCAGGTCCTCCATATATGTATTGAGATCTTTGGTCATGGCATTGAATCTGTCCGCTAAAAGCTCCATTTCGTCTCCTGATTTTAGGGACAGCTTTTCAGAGAAATTTCCCTCTGTAATATGCTTTACGCCATCTGATAAAGTTCTGACAGAGCGGGAAAAATGCTTCGCCATGGGGTGACTTACCAAAAATATAGTGATTAACAACAGAATAAAGGAAATAAGGCTTATTGTTCTGACATGAGAAAAAATTGGTTGCAGGTCCTCTTGAATCTCTTTGAGTTCCGATTTTACCAAAATCCCAATATGGTATGCTGGTTCCTGTACTTCCCTAAAGGAAATCAGCTCTCCCAAACTCCAGCCCTGTGTTCCTACGGGAGCATAAACCAAAAAATACTTTTCCCCATTCAGCTCGACTATGGTAGAGCCTGTTTCGCCTGCTGTCATGTGCTGGGCGGCCTGGGCCAATGATTCAACGGTAGAATTACGTAAATCAAAGTCAGGACGATCTGTAGCAAATTCATCTTTTGCCAGGGAAGAATAAAGTACATGGCCTTCAGAATCAAGGGTAAAGCTACTCGTTTCACTGTCTGTAATGTTAGCGTTAATGGATTTAGCCATAGTTGATGTTGGAAATGACACTCCAATTACACCAGCTACACCAGACTCATCCTTATATGGCATGGCGATTGACAATAAGGGAGTGCCCCCTGCTGAAGTATACAAAGGAACATAAATAGGTTCTTCTTGTATTTCTGACTGCATAACAGCCTTGTACCAGCTCCTGTTTCTGGCATCATATTCTTTTGTAAGTACCGTTTGCGGTAAATTTACTTGGCCGTTGTCGTCGGATAAAACATCCATGCGAAGACTCCAGCCATTTTTGGAACCAATGTAAAAATATAAAGGACGGGCCTTTTCCCCTTCAGATAAATTATGAAGTGTTCCATTTAACTGATTGGCTATTTTAGCAGCATTTTGAGGAGGGTAATCATCCTTTCCTGGAAGATAATACCAATCGCCAGCATAGACTGTTTCTACACGAGGGTCCTTTAGAACAACACTTTGATTATTAATGGAAGTATCGCCAGATTGGTTTAACTTATCAGCTAATATTATTAAATTACCCTCCATCTCACTAACTACTTCGTTGATATGATAGGCCTTTAAGCGAATAATTTCTACTAATCGTTTACGGGTCAGCTCCTGAGAGTAAGTAGCTGCTTCTTCACCTACGCCTTGCGCCATAGTATCAGCCTGCTTATCCAAGGTATTATAGGCTATATTAAGACCCAGAACTAATATAGCCCCTAAAAGGAATGCGGTAATTAACCCGGAAATGCCCATGAGAAGCAATATTTTTCGTCTAATATCCAACTTCACAGACATTTCCTCCTTTCTTATAATTCGTTCTAAAAATTCTTCTTATGTCAGCTGTTCAGCAGAATCCACCATTGTCACAAGCATATCCATATTAGAATCTTCAAGAACTTCTTTTACAAAGCCTGTTGCCCCGGAAATGGCAAATTCTTTTCCCATGGTCTTGGATTTCTTCGCCAGCCTCAGGAGAACACGAATACCTGCTGAGGAAATATATTCCAAGCCGCCCAAGTCTACCGCCATCTTCACTGCGGTAGTCATACTTTCATCGGCTTTTGTGCCAACATCTTCGGCATTAACCCTGTCCAATCTACCCGTCAGGGATAAAACTGACCAACCATTGTTTTCTTTTACAGAACATGTAATACCTTCCATTGTTCTTCCTCCTGAATATCATATAACCCTATATAATCCCTTAAAGTAATTAAAGGAATGTATATCAATCACCATCATTTCCAAATTGTCTTCATAATATTGCGATATGAAGTGTTAAGGTAGTTAATTATAACCTCAAACATCAAGTAAACAGTTTCTCCTTTTAGGTCATCGTCAGGAGCTACTATACAGGAGTCCATCAAAAATGCCCCATCATTATTGCAATAAAATTTAAATGGCTTGTACTGGAGATTTTCTCCATTTAATAGCTTCAGCAAATCAAAATTATTTTCTTCGGTTACTGCCTTCGGTGATATCTGTACACGAATAGTCACAAATACACTATTGTCAATAATAACAGCTGTAGGAAGTTGCTGGCCCTCCACAGCAATATGTGAACGAAATACTACTGTTTCTCTGTCATCACCTTCTATTTCTTCTACTTGAAAAATAGTGATTTCCTTTTCCTCCAAATACTTTTTGAAGTTTTCTGCATTCTTATTCATTACTTTTTCCTCCCAATATGTTTGATAATCATAAACCTATATATAACTTAGCCCCTTGTCTAAAATATAATCCAGACAAGGGACTCAAGTTATATTAATCTACTATCAATGTTAGTATTCGTTATTCAATTGTAATTTCCTGCTTGGAAGCATTTTTTGTAATTATCGAATTAACAATTTTACTATCTACCTCCACCCATTGACGAGGGGCCTTTGGTATAAAGATGGATAGTGGAACATCACTATAGTAATGAGGCTTGCGCATAAGATTATCACGCATCATATCAACTATGCTGTAGGTTTCAGTGTATTTGTTGCTGCGTAACAGGCGCCAGTCGTGTGCTTCCACTAGATGGGCGTTGTCGGTAAGTATGCCACCATCTTCAAACAACTGGTATCTTCTTCCCATTGGATACTGGTTATTTACATTGTTCCAGTAAACAAGCTGTTCACCGTCATGGGTCGGAGTGCGACCGTAAATGGCCACATTAGTTACGCTGTTGTTCATGGTAAACTTATTACCTACTAATGCATCATCAATATCAACAGTACCCTTATCCACATTGACATAACCATTGTTGGTCCAAAGCTTGGAAACCTTTGTACCGGTGTTGGAACTGAGTTTATCAATTGTGAGTTTTTCAACAAAGTTCGTACCGTCAGGGGTTTGCACCGTCATAGTCAATGGGGTGTTGCTATCTCCCGTATTCTTAACAGTACCAATCTGCACATATTTACCTGCCAGTACAACATCAGTTTCACCATCACCATTAGCTTTGGCCAGAACTGTATTCACTCGAGATGCCTCAGAATTGTCACCAAGAATTATATTCACATGATTGCCCTCGGCGGTATCAAGAATAAGGTCGCCCTTCTTTATGGAGACTAAAAGATCTCCCTGGGCTTTCATAACTCTGGTGTAAATATTCCCCTCTTCTATGGTGGTAATCAAATCACCATCAGAGATCATATCCTTATCAAAGTAAATGTTACCCTTTCCTGTTGTATTGGCATCAGTACTTCCCTTGGCAATGATATTGTCGGTAACGCGAAGATCACCATTTCTTGTTGTAAGCTTAACATTCCTTGCGGAATCCACAAGACCATTATGATCAATGATGATATTCTGCCCTGTGTCTCCAGGAACGTAGCTTTCGGAGCCCGCAGCAAGGGAAATATCACCCTCCTGAGTAGAGGTCTTGCCATAAACGGTAATTGTTCCGGTACCAGTTTCAATATTAATATTCTGGTTGGCAGTTATGGTCTCAACGTCAGCATCATTGTCGCCAACATCAATGTTGCCCTTGATAACAGATACATTAATATTTCCACCAGTGGAGGTTACAGAATTACCGATATAAACATCACCCTCATCTGTTTTGGCATTAACATCGCCGGTGACTACAATATTGTTGTCAAAATACATATTGCCCTTGTTAACAGTATTGACAGTCAGGTTAGTCTTGGCCTTAACGGTATCAGTAATATGGAAATCACCATTGCCACTGGTAATAGTAATACCACCATTGTCAGAAATTACCTGTCCATTTTGGTCAATGATAACACTGCTTGCACCAGCCTGATATTCTGAAGCGTAGGCAGAAACATTTACATCGCCATTTGTGGAGTGGGTAAGTCCCTGAACGCTTATTATACCGTCCTTGGTTTCAAGGTTAATATTATCCTTGGCAGATAAAGCATCATCCGTTGGCCCCTGGCTGCCTATATTTATGGTACCCTGGCCAGTGGTAATGGAGATATTGCCATCAGTTGATTTAACCTTCTTGCCAACTTCAACATTACCCTTGTCCGTGCTCAGCACAATATCATTGGTAACTTCGATATCTGTGCCAAAGCTTAAATTGCCCTGGCCTTCAACCTTGGCCTGCAAGCCGCCCTTTGCTTTTAGATCTTCTGTTATGGAAATATCACCATTGCGGCCCTCAAGGGAAATATTCTTTCCTGCCTCCACAGACCCTTTATCTTTAATGACAAAGTTGCTCTCCGGGGCATTCGGATTATAGGTTTCATTTGCAGCCTTCATGGCCACATCACCGTTTATAGCCTGAGTATGACCATAAACGTAGATGGTGCCCACATTAGTGGACAAGTTAACGTTGTTACCGGCAGTTATGGCTTCAACATCACTGTCATTTATGTTGCCAACAGTAATATCACCATTATGATCTATCAGCTCAGCTTCAATATTGTTGCCTGCATTCAAGGAACCTAACAGTGCAATATCGCCCTTACCGCTTGTCTTTACGGAAATATCCCTGCCAGCCTCAATGGAATTAACATTGTTGCCCAAATCAGCTACTACGATATCAGCATTTTTGGAATAAGCATATACGTCCTTGCCAGCTGAAATACCATCCGTAACAACAATACTTGTATTTGCATTATTATATTCGTCAAAGCCCGTAAGGAGGGTTACACTGCCAGTATCTGCACTTACCTTGCCACCTACTGTCAAGGTCCCGTTCTCAGTGGAAGCTGTTACATTATCCTTGGCTCCAATATTTCCGGTGATATTCAAATCTCCTCCGGAGGTGTTCAGCTTAAGATCCTTTCCGGATGAAATATTGCCCTGGCCAGTGATCTGTTTGCCATCAGCGGTAATATTGCCATTGGTGGTTGACCAGTTGCCAGTAGAAGTGATAGATGTTGCAGCCTCCAATTCAATATTGTTGGTGGCCTCCACAGCACCATTAAGGTTAATGGTATCTGCAGTAACAATTGCATTGGTCCCTGCCTTCATACCGCCATTGGCAGCTGCAGCTTCATCTGCAGTAAGGGTAATAGCCTTCCCAGCCTCCAGCTTCCCATTGGCAGTAATATTATCAGCATCAGCGGTAATATTGCCATTGGTGGCTGTCCAGTTGCCAGTAGTATTAATTGCCGTTCCATTTGCTGTTATATTATTGCCTGCTGTAACAGTATTGGCATTAATATCCCCAGTTGCAGTTATCCCCACATTATTGTCGGCTCCTACTACACCTGTGAGATTTACAGCAGCTCCATTAACTTTTACATCAGTACCAGCAGACAGGTCCTTGGCCTCAACCTTATCAGTTGCAGTCAAGGTTACTGCCTTTTTAGCAGTCATCTTGCCAGTGGCAGATATATTCGTGCCATTTGCATTGATGTTTTCACCAGCATCCACAATATTTTCCAGTCTAATTTCTGCTGCCTTAACAGTAACATCTGTACCAGCAACAACACTTCCCTTCGTATTTACAGTTTCATCTGCAGTGAGAGTGACTTGCTTGGAAGCGGATAGCCCATTTGTGGTGATATTCTTACCAGTTGCCTTAATGTTTTCAGTTGCTTCTATGGCTTCCTCAGACTGAATAGTAGTTGCTTTAACCGTTACATCAGTACCTGCTTTTACAGTATCCTTGGTATTCAGAGTTTCATTTGCATTCAAGGTTATTGCCTTGCCAGCAGCCAGCTTGCCATTAGCAGTGATATTTACAGCATCTGTCCTGATATTACCATTGGTAGCTGTCCAGTCACTTGAAGTAACTTGACCACCGGTTGCAGTAATATTATTACCAGCCGTAATTACATTATTAGTAGTAATATATCCAATTGCAGTGATATCAACGTTATTATTGGCATCTACATCTCCTGACAATTCAACGGTAGTTGCATTTATGTCTACATCAGTACCAGCCATAATGCCACCTTTGGCTTCTACAGCTACAGTAGCAGTTAAGGTTACAGCCTTATCAGAATTCAACTGACCCTCAGTGGTTATATCCTTGCCATTGGCATTGATGTTTCCAGTTGCATTTACAGCCTTATCCAACTTAATG
>Ga0256405_10000379_pt1 | contig 148518 bp, 125 predicted proteins | sample RumenRJG_02DNA_FD_189096 | JGI IMG/M metagenome (GOLD analysis project Ga0256405, IMG submission 189096) | Bovine rumen microbial communities from Lethbridge, Alberta, Canada - RJG_02 | ecosystem: Host-associated > Mammals > Digestive system > Stomach > Rumen | place: Canada: Alberta... | reverse complement strand
TTTGCAACTTTTTTGCGACTTTTTGAATTTTTGGCACAAAAAATACGCCTGGCGCGATTCGAACGCGCGACCCTCTGCTTAGAAGGCAGATGCTCTATCCAGCTGAGCTACAGACGCATAGTTTATGTTTATTTAATTGTCAAATTTTCGATTTTTGTGCCCGTATGACCCACCGCTTAGAAGGCGGTTGCTCTATCCAGCTGAGCTACCAGGGCTTGCATGTACTTTTATACTAACACGAAAAATTTTTCACGCAAGTAGATTTTATATAAAAAATCATGTTTGATGTATAATTCTATTATATTAGAGATATTTATGAGGAAATTATTATGCTAAGCGGAAATGAAATAAGACAGTTATATTTAGATTATTTTAAGAATAAATATAATCATACGGTTGTTCAGAGTTCAAGTTTGGTACCGGACAATCCTACAGTGCTTTTGACAACAGCAGGAATGTTGCAATTTTTACCTATATTTTTAGGGATTACCCCTTGCCCTTATGAACCGGCAAGAGCTACTTCCTGCCAAAAATGTGCCCGTGCGGGTGGTAAAGATTCTGATATAGAAAATGTAGGCAGAACTCCGCGTCATCATACTTTTTTTGAAATGCTCGGAAATTTTTCTTTTGGTGATTATTACAAAAAAGAAATTATTCCTTGGGCTTGGGAATTTGTAACGGAAGTCTTGAAACTTGATAAAGACAGATTATGGATTACGATTTTTGAAACCGATGATGAAGCTTATGATATTTGGCGCAGTGTCGGTGTTCCGGCAGAACGTATCAAACGTAAAGGTAAAAAAGATAATTTCTGGGGGCCTCCCGGCGCTTCAGGATCTTGCGGACCGTGTTCTGAAATTCACTATGATTTGGGGGAACAATATAGCTGTGGTCATCCGAATTGCGGAATTGATACTTGCGAATGCGACAGATGGGTTGAAATTTGGAACTTAGTATTTACTGAATTGTATCAAGATGAAGAAGGTAATCAATCCCCGCTTGAGAGTAAAAACGTTGATACAGGTATGGGATTAGAACGTATTACAATGGTGTGCCAAGGGGTTGCATCAACTTTTGAAACGGATTTATTAAGACCTATTATGGATAAAGTTTCTCAAATGAGTGGTGTTCCATATAAAAAATCTGAAAAAACGGATGTGTCTTTGCGTATAATTACAGATCATGCAAGATGTGTAACATTTTTAATCAGTGATGGTGTTATTCCAGGTAATGAGGGAAGAAGTTATGTCCTTCGCATGATTTTAAGACGTGCATTGAGACATGGCAAGATTTTGGGTATGGAATTGCCGTTCTTGTACAAATTGGTAGATGTAGTTGTTGAAAATTACGGTAAAGCTTATCCGGAACTTGTTCAAAACAAACAAAAAGTTATTGATACTATCAAGGCTGAAGAAGAACGCTTTAACAAAACTCTTGACAGAGGCTACAAATTATTAGAAGAATTTATTGAATCTAAGAAAGATATTGACGGAGAAAGCGCGTTCAAATTGTACGACACTTTTGGTTTCCCTTTAGAATTGACAAAAGAAATTGCTCAAGAAAACGGCTTAAATGTTGATGAAGCAGGATATAAAGTTGCGATGCAGGAGCAAAAAGATCGTGCAAAAGCTGCGACTGCAAAGATTTCTGTCACCGGAGATATGAAATATGCTAAGCTTGAAAGAGAAATAGGTTCAACAAACTTTATCGGCTATGAATATAATGAATGCAATGACGCTAAAATATTAGGTTTTATCGAAGGCGATGGTTATGTTGATATTGCTTTGGATAAGACTCCGTTCTACGCCGAATGCGGTGGTCAAGTTGGTGATAGCGGTTATTTGGAAAATACTCACTTCAAAGCTGAGGTGCTTACAACATTTAAAGTTAATGATCTTTATGTACATAGATGCAGTGTTTTAAATGGTGAAGTTACAATTGGCGATGTTGTCAGCGCGAAAATAGATGCGCCAAGACGTGAAGAAATCAGGGTTCATCATACTTCTGCCCACCTTTTACAGGCTGCTTTAATTAAAGTTGTTGGGAGTGAAGTAAAACAAGCGGGTTCTTATGTCGATGAAGAACGTATGAGATTTGACTTTACATTCTCAAGAGCAATGACTCCGGAAGAAGTTCAAAAGACAGAAGATCTTATGAACAAGTGGATCGGCGAAGGCTACTCGATAAATACAAAAATTATGGGTATAAAAGAAGCAGAATTAACCGGTGCAACTGCTTTATTCGGAGAAAAATACGGTGATACCGTTAGAGTTGTATCTATTGAAAAGAATGGAGAGTCTATCTCTAAAGAATTTTGTGCCGGAACACATGCCAGAGATTTGAAAGATTTGAGATTTATCAAAATTGTTTCAGAAGGTGCAATTGCTGCAGGTACAAGACGTATTGAAGCTGTAGTTTCAAAATCTGCTCTTAAATATGTAAATTCAAAAGTTAAAGTAACAGATAGTCTCTCTTCACGATTTAAAGCTCATTATGATGAGGTTATTGACAGAGTTGATAAAATTCAGGAAGAAAACAAAGCTCTTCAAAAAGAGATTGAAAAACTTCAAGAAGAAAATGCAAGATCAAGATTCTCTGCTTTTGTTGACAAGGCTCAGGATATTACAGGAGGCAAATTGTTTATTTCAAAAGTTTCTAACTTGACTCCGGTTGCAATGAAAATAGGTATAGAGCTTCTATCTCACAAGTTAGGAAAAGAGAATATTGTTGTCCTTGCCGGCGAAAAAATGGTTGCAGCAAAAGTTTCAGACAGTTTTGTGCAAAAAGGTATAAATGCCGGTAAAATCGTTGGTGAAATTGCGAGAGCAACAGGAGCAAACGGTGGAGGAAAACCTAATTTTGCTCAAGGTGGCGTAAAAGATTTTACAAAACTTGATGAGGTTTTAGGTAAAATTGAAGCGGAATTAAAAATTTAATATTTTAATTTTATATTGATAATCGGCCGAGTCTTTTGGCTTGTGCCGATTATTTATTTCTATTAATTATTGTTAATTTTTATATAAATGTTTGGTTTTCTGTTATTTTAAATGTATAATTCTAACAAGGGAAAAGGAAGTATATATGTTATTAGCGGTAGTAGTTTTATTTATAATTTTAGGACTTGTTCTATTATTTAAGTTTATGCCTATAAAGGTTTCCGGGGTTATATTATCTGTTGCGGCTCTATTATTAAGTGCCGGAATTTGTATAGTTCACCCTAAAATGCATAAACCGTTTACAATAGATATTGTGGAATATTTTATAAAAATCAATGATGATGGTTCTATGACAACTACAAAACAAACTACAAAGACGATATTCAAACAAAAAATGGAAGAAGAACGATGAAAAAGATTATTGCTTTAATATTAACATTTTTATTTGTTGCGGCAAACTCTTCTTATGCCGGTCAGTTGTATTATATCAAAAATGCAACTGAAGCTCAAATGAGACCGATTGTAGAAGAGAGTTATGCTAATTACAACTACAGGATTTCAAAGTATAATCCGTATTATGGTGTTTCGTACAATGGAAATGATTATGCCGTAGCTATTTTACAGCAAAGCGGTTCAAATTTATTTTATTATTATCAGTCAAGTGGAAGTAATAAAATAAATAAGCGCATATTAAAAAATGCAAGGCGTAGTGGTTTTGTGTATGAAGAATCTCAGAATGCAAGTATTTTAAGCGTATATGATGATTTGGCAAAAAAGACAATGTCAAATCCCGGTTCTGGGCAAAATAATTATGTATTTAGCGACCAACAAACATATACTCAATATCCTGCATCAAATACTTATGCTGCAGAAGCATCGTCAAATGCTTTGCAAGGGTATGTTGCACAAGTTGATAAGGGTACTAAATTGCAAGCATATTTGCAAAATGCGATTAATACTTCCAGCGCAAATGTAGGAGATCAAGTCATAGCTGTTTTGACAGCCGATTTGGCATATAATGGTACAGTTGTTGCACCTCAAGGCAGTATGGTGTATGGTACTTTAACATATGCAAGACATGCAACATACGGCTCCCGTAACGGCAGAGTAGTTATCAATTTTAATCAACTTGTAACTCCGGAAAATAAAACATACAATATATCAACAGAAGAAGTTGATTTTTCGGTAACAAATGATGGAAAATTTAAGGCAGTAGCCTCTGATGCAGTTGTTGGTGCAATTGTTGGCGGCTTAGCGGGGCTTGTTGTCGGTGCAATTACAGGCAATGTAGGAGCTTCTGCGGCTATTGGGGCAGGAGTTGGTGCAGGAGGTGCATTGTTGGGGAATGCGGCTGAACGCGGTGTTGATGCTGAAATCCCGTCATTTACTGAGATTGAAATTACATTAACCAGACCGTTTAGTGTAACGGTAAGTTTTTAAGGATGTAGAATGAACAAAAGGCTTATAACAATTGGATTTTTAATATTGGCTTTCGCAATTGCCGTAAAGCTGGTTGTTACTATTGGTAAAAACATAAAAGTAGATGATTTTCACAAGGCTTCTATTGTTTTTGTCTTGGATTCTTCTGCTTCTAATCAAAGTATGTTAGCCGATGAAATTCGATATGTAAAATCTTTGTGTTCTATTTTGGATCCTGAAGATGCAATAAAAATTTTGAAAGTTGATGATAGTTCATATTTAATATATGAAGGTTCTCCGGGAGATACTTCGGGGATTTCAAAGGCTATTAATTCGTATATAAAAAATGATGGTCAGGAAAAAGGAACTGCATACGCTCTTGCGATGAAAAAAGCAGTTGAACACAGTTTGACCATGAAAAAAGAAGGATATAATGCTGCGATTGTTGTTTTGGGGGATTTGGACCCAAGTTATGCTTCAATGGGAATTAATTGGGCAACATTCCCTGACAATATTAAAAAGACAAAGCAGTATATTCCTGAGCTTGCTATGATGTTTGTTTATGCGCCTCCTGAACAGTTAGATTTGGTTAAATCGAAGCTAAATCCTGTATTGGGAGAGACTAAACTGATTATAGCTAACAGTGCGAATGCAGATAAGGCAAGCAGAAGATTTTTAACAGCAATAGGACGATAAAGGAGTAATAAAGATGGCATTTTCAATTAGTTCAAAGAATAATGAAAAAACTTTCGCCGATAAGGAACTTGTAAATATTAGTTCAAAGGCAGGTTTTGATTATCAAATCAATGTTGGATTTGATTTTATGCTTACGGTTCAATTTGATCCGAAGGCGAATAAGTGTGTATTGTTAAACCAATTTAATAATAAAAAGTTTTTATTTAAGGGAAAACCGTTGCCGGCGCGTTTGGATGTCGAAAAAATATGTAAAATTATGATTGATGGTTCTGATGAATTTATAACAATAAAAGTTATCGGTTCATCTGTCAATAATTCTATATCTGAAGAAAATCTTTCAGAAGAAGATATTAGAGCAATATATGGTGATGATGTTAATGCTGCGGCAAAGTTGAAAATTGAAAAAAGAAAGGCTGAGTTAGAACAGGCAAGAGTTTCTATTGTAAAAGATACCGGCGCTATTGTTAATACTTTAAAGCATAAAATATCTATGAATTCAAAAGCCGGAATTGTATTACATATAGCAATGCTTTTTGCGTCTTTAGTTTGTGCATTTGGCGTTTCAAATTATTTGACAGGATTGCCGCTTAGTGATGCAGGCAGCGTAATTCAAATGCCTACTAATATGAAATTGATATTTGTGTATGCCTTGATAATATATGGCATCGGGCTTGTAATGAAGCAAGGTGTATTTTTATTTATGCAAAATAAATTGGGTGAAGGTTCTACAACCTCTGTAATTGCAGAGAAATTTATGATTGTTTTGTCTATGATTTTCTATATTGCAGTTTATTTGATAAATGTATTGTATTATTTGGCACCACAGAGTATGCCGTTTTTCGCAATTTTTGTTTCATTGTTCTTTGTCGGAACAGCGGCAACATTGGCGTTAGCTTGTGGTTATATGAAGAATACAAGTACAGAAACAAGAAAAGAATTAGACCAATATGAATATAGAGAAGATTTTGAACATGTTATAAAAGAATATCAACAATGGATAGAGCGCTATGTAAACAATTTGAGCCACGGTAAAATTGGTAAGATTAAAGACAGATTATTTAATTTACAAATTAAATCTGTCGGTGAAATTTTAGTAGGTATAATAACTGCTCCATTCTTGGCTTATGGTGTTTCAAATACATTAGCAATGTGTTTCCCTGAAGCAGCAGGATGGATAAGGGTATCAGGATTAAGATTCAGTCCAATATTCTTAGTTTTGGCCATGTTTTTGATTATATTTGCGTTTTTCTCTTTTGTAAGTGCATTTACGGCAAATAAAAAAATACAAGCTTCAAATGTGTTAAAACAGGATGGTTTTAGTAATTATCTGCAACACGGTGTAGAAATATACGGTTTAGAAGGTATAAGAAAGCTTGACAAGGAAATGCGTCGTTCATTTGCAATTTCAATAGCGATAGTAATTATTGAATTTTCAATGAACGCATCATACTTTATGCAAGAAATCGGTGGTGATTTGGGCGGTATGCTTTTGAGTTTACTTGCTGCGACAGTTCCTACTGCATTGCTTGTTGCAGAAACTTTCATGTTGAGTCATACGAGATTTGAAGTTTTTGCTTGTGATGAATTATTAGCCAAAATAGATAAAGATTAATGAGTTATAGAACAATAATACAAATATTGCTTATACTGGCAATCATTTCGACTTTGTGCATCTGTGTTATGAAACCGAAGATGCACAAGTCTGTTTTGGTTTATAATTCTGACTACACGATAGCTCCAACTCAAGAGTCCGAAATTGAGGAAGAAAAAATCCCTGTGATGGAAATGGTTGCAGGACCGGTTAATGAAGCAAACAAGGTTGTAAATGTTGTTGAGTATGAAACTTCTAATTATGTAATGCCGCAAGTAGAGCAGGAAAAAGTCCAAACTCCGTCTGTTGCAAAAGTAGTGACAAGTATAATACCAACCAAAAAGACTGAGCCAAAGTACGAAGTTCAAAAAACAGAAACAAAAATCCCTAAAGTCGAAACATCTAAAAATAGTACAAAGGTTGCAGCTCCGATTGATGTTCAAAAAATTGTTGATAATAATAAAAATATGCAAACAACAAAAAAGACAGAGCCTACTGTAGTTTCAGAACCGGTTAAAACTGTTTCAGAGCCTGTAAAAGCTGTCGTTCCTGTTAAGACAGTTTCAGCCCCAAAACCGGTTGCAGCTCCTGTTAAAACTGTTTCTAAACCGGCACCGGCTCCAAAAGTTTTGACCGCACAAGAAGAAGAAATTGCCTGGAATGTATGGCGATCAAATTTGCAAAATCAGATTATGCGTGATGTGAAATTGCCGACTATTCCTCAAGGAACAAAGTTTAATTATACTTTCAAAGTCGACAAATATGGTAAAATTACCGAAGTAAAAACGTATGCAACGCCTTCAAGTTACACTCCTTATGCTATTCAATATATTGCGCCTGTTATAAGGAGCTATCAAGGACGTTCAATTTTGAATTATCCTGCGGGCACCCAAAGGACTATAGTAGAAGCCTATGGAGCTTGGAAAATTTCAACAAGTTCTAAGTATTCTACCCCTCAGGATTATAATGATGTAGAAAAGGTTATAAAATAAAATGTATAAATGCAGTGAATGTGGAACAGAATATGAAATAAAACCGGAATATTGTGATTGCGGCAATGATACGTTTGAAGAAGTTTCAACTCCAAAAATTCAGGAACAAGAGGTAAAACCAGAGCAAAAGATTGTTATTAAACCTACCCCTAAAAAAACTGAGTTACATACTTCTACTCAAAGATTAGAACAACCAAAATCAAAGTCCGTTGAAAAGCCTGCTTATGATTATAGCGGTATAAAAAAATTTTTTGACCCAGTTTCCACTGTTATTTTTTTATGTTTGATAGGTCTTTCTATGTATGTTACCTGGATAGGTTATGACCCTGAATTTTATGCAAAAAAGGCAGAATCTGCAAAAATACAAAAAGTAGAAAAAATAGAAAATATTCCGGAAATTGATTCATATTGGAATAATACTCCTGTTGCGGCTCCTGCTGTTGTTCCAAAAGTTGAACCAGTAAAAAATGAGCAAAAAATAGTTCAGCTTGTAGAACAGGTTTTTAAACCTCAACCAAAGCAGCAAACAACGGTAAAGCCTGCAGTTCAAACAAAACCGCAAGTTACTCAAAAACCTGCAGCGGCTTCAAAAGCGGTTAATAAAAATACTGCAAATCAAATACAGAAACCTGCACAAACTACAAAACAGACTACTCAAACTAAAAAAACTGCAACACAAAATCAAAAAACATCGACTTCTTCTGCACCAAAAACAACGGCTCCAAAAACATCAAATCAGACAACTCCCGCTAAAAGCAATTCCGGTATAGATTTGAATAGTATTATAAATAACAACAAAAAATACACAAATAATACGCAGCAGACGACCTCATCACAAACTTCAAATAAGAAGCCTGCAATAAGTTCTTCAACGACAAATAAAACATCTTCTGCTTCGAGTAATACTACTGTTCCGGCTATAAGACCGTCTGGCGGCAACTCATCTGCCGCTCATCAAACTACGCAGTCTAATGCCGCGGCAACTCCTGTAAAAACTGTTGACACTGCCGCATTAAAACAAGAGCTTGCAAATTACAAGGTTGGTCTAAGAAATACAATAGGCAAAAAAATTGATTTTGCCCGTGTTGTTGGTGACGGAGATTGCTCCTTGTCTTTTAAATTAGATTCATCAGGCAGGCTCATAAATAGGGCATTCACAAAACAATCATCTAATGTAACTTTAAATGATGCTGTATATGCTGCTTTAAACTCAACTACAAGATACAATCCGCCGCCTGCCGGTTATAAAAATGAAACTTTAAATTTGAATATTCGTTTTTATAACGGCAATTTTAGCATTTCGTTGAATTAGTTTTATATTGCTTTTTTAGAGCATAATATTTGTCTTTTTCTCTCCAGCTAAATACCTTTGCGGGATTTCCGCCGGCGATTGCAAGTGGTGGGATTTCTCCATGTACTACAGCTCCTGCTTGTACAATTGCACCCTCTCCTATTTTAGCCCCTGGCAGCAGTATAGCTCTTGCTCCTATCCAAACAAAATCTTCTATAATTGTTGTTTTTTCTATAAATGTGTTATCATATGGCAGTGCTTTGCCTTTATAATTGTGGTTGTCTGAAATAATTAATGTATCAAATCCCAGTATACTGTTGTTGCCTATAATTACTTTCCCGTTTCCGCTAATGTGCAGACCGTTTAATCTTACGTCATTTTTTATTGTTGTTTTTCTATTTACCGTTGAAAATTTCCCGCAATACAGGTTTTTCCCTATATATTCTGCTTCCCATCTTATTTGGATTGTATAGCAAAATTGCCTGAAATTTCTTCTGAGTATTTTATTTGGTATAAGACTTGCAAGTATTTTAATCATAAAAAAATCATACTACATATACGTACTATCAGTACGTATATTTTACAAAAATTTACGTATACACTATACGTAAATGCAAAAAGATTTCTATAAAATTTTAGGAATAAATATAAAGCAGCGTCGAAAAGCATTGCATATGACGCAGCAAGAGCTTGCGGATAAAATAGGAATATCCCTGAATTTTATGGGTAAAATTGAAGTTGCATTTTCCAAACCTTCTTTAGACACGGTAATCCTGATAGCAGAAGCCCTAGATACTACTGTTTCTGATTTGGCGAAGATGAATTAGTTTAGTCGTATTCATTAATAAATTCGTAATTCTGTTGCGGAAGTGCTTGGCTATTAACTTCTGATGGTTGAGAATTTAGCGATTTTGTCATTACAGTTGAAAAATCGCCTAAATTGTTTATGTTATAAAAATGTCCGCCGGTAGTTGATGCAAGACAAGTTAATTTACTTGAATATGATGATACCAATACGACATCTATATGTATATCAGAACGCTTTTGCATTAAGCGTCTTGCAAATTCACACGGATCTCCGCCGCAGTTTTCGCCGCCGTCTGTTATAAGTACAATTTTTTTAGGTGTAGTAGTATCAAAAGCTGCAAAATCTTGGTACGCAGCTCTGTCAAGTGCGTATACCATAGGAGTAGCTCCTCCTAAATCTACGGACTCCATACCTGCAAGTATTTCTCCTGCATTCGCATTTGAAATTCTTGTAACCTGTTGGGTTGCTGCGCAAACTCCGGATGTTGAGCCTGTTGGACCTTGCTGAGTTACTACACTGATTTTTTTACCTTTTTTTATAATCTTTTTGACTTCTTGCACTGTATTCACAGCAAAAGAGTTACTTCCGTAATTATCGTGACCGAAGACCCTAAAACCTAAATTTGTAGAAGTAGGAATTTGTGCAACAATTGAGGACATACTTCTTTTTGCCACCCCAATCCAGTTTGCCATACTACCTGAATAATCCATAACAATTTCAATTATTCCGACTTGTTCACGGTTAACCAAGTTATTTGAAACATAGTTTTGAGATGAATATGTGTTGTAATAATTTTGATTAACAGCATTTGACGGTGCAGATATTACGTTGCCGGAATTTTTCACAACTCCTGATGTGTTAATTTGATATTTTGCAGCCAGCGCTGTTCCTGCTGAAATAGCTATTATTGCAGATAATATAAGTAAACTCTTTTTCATAATATGTTCTCCTTAACTTGATTATAGTATAAAATTTTAAACTTTGCAAAATACTATAAATCTTGACAATGATTGCTTTTTCGTATTAATATCTTAGTATGAGGAGGGTATATGAGCGTATTAGAAACTACCGTATTAGAAACTATCAATTCTCCTGAAGATGTGAAAAAACTGTCTTTAGAAGAAATGAATATTTTGGCAGATGAAATTAGAAAAGGAATTTTAAACAGAGTAAATTTAATCGGAGGCCACTTAGGCCCTGGACTTGGCGTTGTTGAAGCAACAATAGCTCTTCATTATGTATTTAATTCTCCTGTTGATAAATTCGTTTTTGATGTTTCACACCAATGTTATCCGCATAAGATGTTAACAGGAAGAAAAGAAGGATTTACATCTCCTATTGAACATTCTGAAATTTCAGGATATTTTAACTATAATGAAAGTCCTCATGATCCATTTATGATAGGGCATACTTCTACATCTGTCAGCCTTGCAACCGGTATGGCAAAAGCGAGAGACTTGAAAGGTGAAAAATATAATGTGATAGCTTTAATCGGTGACGGCTCATTGTCAGGCGGTGAAGCATTTGAAGGTTTTAATAATTCTTCTGTTTTAGGCTCAAATTTCATTGTTATTGTCAATGATAATGAGATGTCTATCGCTGAAAATCAAGGTGGTTTGTACAAAAACTTGAAAGAATTGCGCGAATCTAACGGAACTTGTTCAAATAACTGGTTCAAGGCTTTTGGTTTTGATTATATTTATGTTGAAGAAGGCAATAATATTCAAGTTTTGATTGATACTTTCAAGAAAGTAAAAGATATTGATCATCCGATTGTTGTTCATATTCATACTTTAAAAGGGAAAGGTTATGCACCTGCTGTTGAACATAAAGAAAGCGGTCACTGGTCTATGCCCGGTTTATTAAATAAAGCGGAGGATAGCGGGAATTATGAAATCCCTGAATGCTATGAAACCATAACAAAGGATTATATTCTTAATAAAGTTAAAGAGGATAAATCCGTGATTGCGGTTAATGCCGCAACTCCCGGAGTTTTCTGGTGGGACAGCGAATTCAGAAACAAATTAGGAAAAAATTATACTGATGTCGGTATTGCAGAGCAGCATGCAGTCGCTTATTCTTCAGGACTTGCAAAAAATGGCGCTAAACCAATATTTGGCGTTATGACATCATTTATCCAAAGAAGTTATGACCAATTATCGCAGGATTTAGCGTTGAATAATTCTCCTGCAACTATTTTGGTATATTGGGGCGGGATTTCAAGCGCAGATGCTACTCATTTAGGGTTGTTTGATATTCCGTTGATTTGTAATATCCCAAATATTGTATATCTGGCACCAACTTGTAAAGAAGAATACTTGAGAATGCTTGATTGGTCGGTTGAACAACAAAATTATTCTGTTGCAATTCGTGTTCCGACTTGTGAATATATTTCAACAGGTGTGGAAGATACTACTGATTATTCTGTTTTGAATAAATATAAAGTCGCAGAACGAGGTTCAAAAGTTGCAATTATAGCTTTGGGGGATTTCTTCGGCTTGGGACAAAGTGTAAAAGATGAGTTGAAATCATCTTTGGGTATAGATGCTACTTTAATAAATCCAAGATTTATATCAGGAGTGGATGAAGAACTTCTTAATTCTTTAAAATCTGATCATAGCGTTGTAATAACTCTTGAAAACGGAATTTTAAGCGGAGGATTTGGAGAAAAAATTTCAAGTTTTTACGGAAATTCTTCAATGAAAGTATTGAATTACGGAGCTAAAAAAGAATTCATTGACCGTGTTCCGATGGATGAGTTACTGGCATCATACAGATTGAAAAAAGAATTAATTGCAGAAGATATAAAATCAATATTGTAATTAACAAAAAAATATCCTGTCCTTAATGAGGACAGGATATTTTTTTTATTCTTATTATTTTGAAACAACGTAATTTTTTCTTTCAAGGCTTTGTGCAACTTCAATGGCTTTTTTAAGTTGAACATCATCTTTATTTTTAACTTCGTCATCAGTTAATTCAACCACCACATCAGGTGTAATACCTTTTTTATGAATATCTGTTCCGTTAGGTGTTAAATATTTTTGGATTGTAATATTTATCCCTGCGTTATTTGGGAGTTTGTTAATTTCTTGTACCAGACCTTTACCGAAAGATTGAGTCCCAACCAGAACGGCTCTTTTATTATCTTTCATTGCTCCTGAAAAGATTTCACTTGCAGATGCTGAACCTTTATTCAAAAGTACAACCAAAGGTTTTGTTGTGAGAACACCGCTTGTAGCTTTTTGAGTCTCTTTGTAACCGTCACGGTCAACAGTACTAACTATTGCACCCCCATTTAGAAACATATCTGAAATGTATATAGCATTACTCAAAAGCCCTCCTGGATTTGATCTTAGGTCAATAATAAACGCTTTTTTGCCTTCGTTATTATTAATAATATCGGCAACTTCTTTTGCCGCATTTCTGCTAATAAAAGAACTTAATCTGATATAGCATATATCTTCAGGTACTTCCATTTTGGTAGGAACTTTTTGTGTTACTGATTTAATTTCAATCTCTGCTCTTGTAATGGTATATTCTTTTGGTTCCATATTCTTGCGTTTGATAAGCAAAGTTACTTGAGTGCCCTCTTCTCCTCTGATTTGGTCAGCAGCTTTATCTACTGTAATACCTTTTGTGCTTTTACCGTCAATTGATAAAATTTCATCATCAGCAAGTAATCCTGCTTTTTCTGCCGGAGTATCTTCTATTGGAGCAATTACCATCAATTTCCCGTCTTTGACTCCGATTTGGATACCAATACCCTTTAGTGAACCTTTAATAGAGCTGGTCTCCTCTTGAAATTCTTTCGGGTTTAAAAACTTTGTATACGGATCATTTAAACTTGCAACCATTGTATCTATGGCAACATATGCATCTTCGTCCGTTTTTATTACATTGTCATATTTATGGCGCCATTTGTGCCAATTTTGTTCATTGTTTGTTTGATCAACGTATTTGGAATTTATAAGTCGCCATACATTATCATACATTTCAATAGGGGTTGCCGCTTGAACATTAGATTTTAGAGCCCAAGCAAACATCGCCACAAATAGAGTAAAAAATATTATGCTCTTTTTTAATAATTTATTCATTCGTGTTTATAACCTCCAATAATTCCTACCCATTTAGTCAGACGGAATTATTATATAAAAGTTCCATAACTGCATACATATTACCATACTTATAAAAAAAAAGATAGTTACAAAGTATATTCTTTTTGTATTATAAGGCATTTATCCGCAAATAAAAAGCGGAAGTTTTGTCTTCCGCTGCAAAATTAGTTATTATTTATTGAATTGTAAAATATTATTTGTTGAATTGTAAAAGTTTTAGTCCTAAATTTTTAGCTTTCTTTTTAACATCCGGAAGTTCGTAGCATTTAATACATCTGGCTTCGTACGTTTCGTCCCCTCCGATCATGATTAGAGGAGAACTTTTGTCTGCAGGTTTGCCGTCTATTAGTCGTTGTGTTCTTGTTGCGTGGTCGCAGCCGCACTTCATACATACAGCATGCAGTTTGTCGACTTTTGTTGCAATGCACATAAGCTCCGGCATTGAACCAAACGGTTCTGCTTTGAAATCTAGTTCTAAGCCTGTTCCTATAACCCTTTTCCCCTCTTTCATAAGTTGGTTTATCACAGGAACAATGTTTGTATCAAAAAATTGTAATTCATCAATTGCAACAACTTGTACATCCTTTACAAGGCTTAAAATTTCGATTGAGTGTTTAACCTTTATTGCATCAAGCCACAGGCCGTTTCTTGATTCAATATAATCACCGCCGGAACGTGTATCAACATCCGGAGAAAATACTTTAACTTTCTTTTTTGCAATAATGCAACGTCTGATTCTTCTTAAAAGTTCTTCTGTCTTTCCGCAACTCATCGGTCCGGTTATTAATTCAAAACTGTACCCTTCCATTTTTTAACAACATCTCCCAAAAACATGCTCTTTCTTTTATTAATTTAATTATAAAACCCAAATTTTTAAATTAAAAGTAAATTATTATTACAATTTTATAAATTAGTGTATGTTGTATTTGGAATCTTTAGATAAAATCTTTTCTTTAAGACGTTTAAACCCCGGTCCGTAAAAATATTTCAGCTGTTCCGGGAAATTCAGACCGACATCAAGGAGATACATATCGTGGACTATAAATTCTTTTAAAATAAATGTTATTTTAGAATTTTGCGTCCAAATAACGTCTTCTTCTACTCTGCCAAATAACCCTTCCTGATTGTCCGAGAGAATAAAAATCAGTCTGCCTAGTGTTTCTTCTATTTCTACTGCCCAATTATGATAGTATACTGTACCAAATTGAGTTTTTATATTTCCGTATGCAACTATTTTAATCGCTACTCCTCTGTCGTAAGCTGCTTCAATTTCCTTTTCTATATGCTTAAAGTCTTCCTCCCAAATTTCTAAATAGATTGAATTTTTTGTATTGTTTATTAATTCTTTGACTTTGTCTAAAATAGAATCATATCCGGAAATGTTATGTATCGGTTCATTATAATTATCTTTTACTTGTGGTAATTTTTTTTCAAGATAATCTATTGTTGATGTCATTTTTCTTTTGTATCTTTTTGCCAATTCTTTTGGAGGAATTGGGGTATATTTTTGAGGTTTATTATCATCAGGTACGACAATATTGTCGTTGACAAGCGACTTTAGTGCATCATACGCTCTTGATTGAGGGATATTTGCAGCTTGAGCAAGTTCATACCCTGTCGCGGGATATTTTTTCAACAAGGCAAGATACACCTTTGCTTCGTATGAATTAAAACCTAAATCTTTTAATTTCTCAACCAAATTATCCATATATGGAATGTTAGCAAATTTTTTATTTATATGCAAATGCGGAAAATTTTTTATAATGATTTTGAGCTATTTGCTTTTATTTAAAAATATTATATAATATATGTATAAGAGAGGGATATATGTCTTTAAAAAACATTGTCAATCGTTTAAAATCTATGAATTCTCAAAATATATGCTTTGGGATGTCCTCTCCTGTTGAAGACTGGCACGAAGAACAAAGAAAAATATTTCTTCGCGGAATGTCCAAATATGCACTAAATTTGTATGAACGCAATAAAGATATAAAAACTTTTACAAAACTTGCAATGTCTGATCCGGAAGATAAAAGTCATGAAAAAATGGTCGCAGATTTAGTAAAAGACGGCAAAATTCTGGATACTACGGATACGGATAAAATTTTCGATCTCTCATCAAATAAAAAATTATATGATGATTTAGGTCTTTAGAATCTGTACTGATGTAGGTTTTGTTCTGTAAAGTTTCATTACATATTGAAACTTTTCTTGTTTTTGGATATAATTTTTATATAGAAGAGATAGGAGTGAGAAATGTTCGAACGTTTTACAGAAAAAGCAATAAAAGTCATAATGCTTGCTCAGGAAGAAGCTCGAAGATTGGGTCACAACTTTGTTGGAACAGAACAAGTTTTGTTGGGCTTGATCGGTGAGGGCACCGGAGTTGCTGCTAAAACCCTAAAATCTATGGGAGTAAATTTAAAAGATGCAAGAGCCGAAGTTGAAAAGATTATAGGCAGAGGTTCGGGGTTTGTTGCGGTTGAAATTCCTTTTACCCCAAGAGCAAAGAGAGTTTTAGAACTTTCTTGGGATGAGGCAAGACAGTTAGGTCATAATTACATCGGAACGGAACATCTGCTTTTAGGACTTATCCGTGAAGGAGAAGGTGTAGCAGCTCGTGTACTTGAGAACTTAGGTGTGGATTTAAATAAAGTTAGAAGTAATGTTATAAAGATGCTTGGAGAATCAAAGCCAGGTGCAACAACAGCAGGAAGTTCTTCTTCATCATCTTCATCTTCTTCTTCAGGTTCTTCAAGTTCATCCGGAAAAAATAAAACTCCTAGTTTGGATGAATTTGGTCGTGATTTAACTCTTGCAGCTCAAGAGTTGAGGCTTGATCCTGTTGTAGGAAGAGAAAAAGAAATTGAACGTGTTATTCAAATTCTTGCCAGAAGAACTAAAAATAACCCTGTTTTACTTGGAGAACCGGGTGTTGGTAAAACTGCAGTTGCTGAAGGCTTAGCTATAAGAATTGTTAATGCTGAAGTCCCTGATGTATTGGATGGCAAAAAGATTATTCAGCTTGATATGGGACTTTTAGTTGCAGGTACAAAATATCGTGGAGAATTCGAAGAACGTTTAAAGAAAATTATGGATGAAATTCGTCAAGCAGGGAATGTTATTCTTGTAATTGATGAAATGCATACATTGATTGGTGCCGGTGCTGCAGAAGGAGCAATAGATGCTGCAAATATTTTGAAACCTGCGCTTTCTCGCGGAGAAATTCAAGTTATCGGTGCAACAACTTCTGATGAATACAGACGTTATATTGAAAAAGATTCTGCTCTGGAACGTCGTTTCCAACCTGTGCAAATTGATGAACCGACAGAAGAAGAATCTATCGAAATTATAAGAGGTCTTAAACCAAAATATGAAGAGCATCATAGATTAAATATTTCTGATGAAGCTATTGTTGCTGCGGTAAAATTGTCCAGCAAATATATTAACGACAGATTTTTACCTGATAAAGCGATTGACGTAATTGATGAAGCAAGTTCTAAGGTAAGATTAAAAGCTTCTACTCTATGCCCGGAGGCTAAAGAACTTGAAAAGCAATTAAAAGATTTAATTAAACAAAAAGAAGACGCTATAAGAAATCAGGAATTTGAGACAGCTTCCCAATTGAGAGATGATGAGGCTGATTTGAGAGATAAAATTCGTGATGTATCCGCTCAATGGCGTGATGAACATGAATTGAATAAACCGACGGTTGTTGCCGAAGATATAGCTCAAGTAATTGCAATGATGACTGGAGTTCCTGTTACCAAGTTGACCGAAGGCGAAAGTGAAAGATTAATGAAGTTAGAAAGCATTCTTCATGAGCGTGTTATAGGTCAACATGATGCTATTGTTGCTGTCTCAAAAGCAATCAGGCGTGCCAGGGTTGGTTTGAAAGCGCCAAACAGACCAATCGGAAGTTTTATCTTCTGTGGTCCTACCGGTGTTGGTAAAACCGAACTTGCAAAAGCATTAGCTGAAGCTATGTTTGGTTCGGAAGATAACATGATAAGAGTTGATATGTCTGAATTTATGGAAAAACATTCAACTGCAAAACTTATCGGTTCCCCTCCGGGATATGTCGGGTATGATGATGGCGGTCATATGACAGAACTTGTAAGAAAGAAACCTTACTCTGTTGTATTATTTGATGAAATCGAAAAAGCACACCCTGATGTATTTAATATAATGCTTCAAATCTTGGATGACGGTCGTTTAACAGATTCAAAAGGACGTCATATCAGCTTTAAGAATACTGTTATCATTATGACATCTAACGTAGGTGCAAGTATGATTGCTAATAAAGCAAAACTTGGATTCTCTACAGCGGATGATGAAGCTAAAGATAAATACGAAAAACTTAAAGATACTGTATCAGAAGAAATGAAGAAAGCATTCAGACCTGAATTCTTGAACCGTATCGATGAAACAATCGTATTTGCTCACTTGTCAAAACCTGAAATCAGACAAATCGTTGATTTAATGCTTAAAGATTTATTCAAACGTTTGGCAGAAAAGGAAATCAATGTTGATGTTACAGATGAAGTAAAAGATTATTTAGCTGAGAACGGATATTCTGAGGCTTATGGTGCAAGACCATTGAGACGTTTAATTCAAAGAAAGATGGAAGACAGTCTTGCAGAAGAAATCCTGTCCGGTAAATATGCTCCTGGTGACACAATCAAAGTCACAATGGATGATGGCAAGATATCTTTTGATAAAGCTCGAAAAAGAGCTTCTAAAAAGGATAAAGAAGTAGAAATTGTTGAAGAACCTTCAACTGCAGAATAATAAAAAAGCTCCTCTTTAAATGAGGAGCTTTTTTTTATATCTTTGTGCTATTAGTCCGGAATATTCTTTTTATTGTCGGCATCTTTATTATTCATAATAATCAAACCAATCGGTGTTATAGTTGTACCTGCCGGTAATGATGTCAGCATAAGAGCACCTGAACTTAGTGCGCTATTTTCGTTATTAACATATGCAAGTCCATTTTCTGTTTCAATATAGTGAGGATTGTTGATGCTTTGATAAATCTCTTTTGCAACATCTGTTGGAGCCAAACCTACTGCATCTGTACCTAAATATAATGAAGCGGAACCCGTAGTTGCTGTAGTTGCACCCAGTGCGTATTGATTCTTATTGTCTTTTGATATTTTAATTCGTGCTTGAAAACTTGTATGGTTTATAGGATTAATTTTCATATTTACCCCTTTCTTGTTATTTGGTATTTAAAAACTGTAAAAAATTAATTTGCTAGTAATTTTTTCATATTTGTATAACAAAAAGGAAGCAATAAAAAAGAAAAGAAAAAAAGAAAAGAACAAAAACTCTTTTTCTTTTTATGCGCTTGGCGCGATAAATCACTTCGCTCGCTATCGACGTGACTCATATAAGTCTTGGATTTTGCTGTGCTTCGAGCAAGTACTCATTTCGCTTTGCTGCCATTCGTAATTGCTCTTGCACCTTACGGGTCTGCGTTCGCATCCGCTCACATCCGCCCTACACAAAATCCGCCGAACGCAAAACGGCGTTCTCTTCGCTACCCAAAAAAAATAAACGAGACAGAAAACCTATCTCGTTTATTTTGCGCTTGGCGCGATTGTCTTGAGGTGCTCGCAATAAACGGGACTTCGCATTTCGCTTTTAGCGGCATAAGGCCGCAAGCAAAATCTGCTACGCCCTCTGCTCGCACCTCGCTCGACCGCATATGGCACTCAAATCTTGGCAAAACAGATAAAATAAGAGATAGGATTAACCTATCTCTTATTTTATGCGCTTGGCGCGATAAATCACTTCGCTCGCTATCGACGTGACTCATATAAGTCTTGGATTTTGCTGTGCTTCGAGCAAGTACTCATTTCGCTTTGCTGCCATTCGTAATTGCTCTCGCACCTTACGGGTCTGCGTTCGCATCCGCTCACATCCGCCCTACACAAAATCCGCCGAACGCAAAATGGCGTTCTCTTCGCTACCAAAACAAAAATAAACGAGATAGAAAACCTATCTCGTTTATTTTGCGCTTGGCGCGATTCGAACGCGCGACCTATCCCTTAAAAGGGGAGTGCTCTACCTGCTGAGCTACAAGCGCTTATACACTATTCATATTTCCAGCAGGTGAATTTCACCGTGTAAATTCATACTAACAAGAACATTTTTTGTTGTCAATAACATAAAATAAAAAACTCTCTAAGATGAGAGTTTTTTATTTCTTATGCATCTACATATTTCTTCGCACAATCAAGCATTGCATTGACCAAAGCCGCATTGGAACTGAGATTCATTCCGTTTACTTCTAAGACCTGCTTCATTCTGCTTTCCCAAATATTATATATATCTTCAGTGTCCATATCCAAAGTTTTACCTATCATTACCAGTTCTTTAAAATCTATTGGCAGCGGGTATGCTCCTCTTAGCATGTCAACAATATTTACTCTGTTTTTTCTCGGAAATGACTTTAAAAAATTTACTACGCTGATTCTTTTTTTGTGAAGCATGTTTTTAATATACTCTATGGATTCGTCTTGCAAAATTGGCTCTTGAGGAATTTTGTATTCTTCAAATTCCTCCGGTTTGATATCCATTACCGTTGCTATCCTCTCAAGAGTCGTGCTTCTTGTTGAAAAAGGGATTGTTTCATCTATAAGATTGTAAACATAAGACAAAGTGACTCCTATCATTTGAGCAAAGTCTTTTTTGTGTAAGGAATTCTTTTCTAAAAAATCAGCCACTTTTTGGGAACTTTTTTCTTTCTCTGCTAATTTGTTTTTCATTTTATTACCTCGTTGATTTTATTTTAATTTATTTGGTTTTTATCTTTTTGTTAAGCATTATCTTTCTATATCATTATGGTAATATTCATTTGAGTTAAAATAGTAATATAACTTTGATGATTAAGGAGCAGAGTATTTATGAAACTTATAGCAGGTTTGGGGAATGTCGGGGCAAATTACACTTTCACAAGACATAATGCAGGATTTATGGTTATTGATAAATTGGCAATAATGAACAATCTTGAATTCAAAGAAAATGGGAAATTAAAATGTCTTATGGCAAAATACAGACATGGTGCAGATGATATTATTCTTATAAAGCCGACAACATATATGAATTTGTCAGGTGAAGCTCTTAGAGCTGTAATGGATTATTATAAAATTTCTTTAGAAGATATTTTGATTGTTTATGATGATTTATCAATAGAACTTGGCAAAATACGTTTTCGCCCGAACGGTTCTGATGGCGGTCATAATGGGATCAAAAGTATTATAAAACACTTGGGAAGCCATGATATAGCACGTTTAAAAATCGGCATAGGCCCTCAGCCTCCTATTCCATCGGAGCAGTTTGTGCTGCAAAATTTCTATAAAAGCCAGCTAGAAGATTTAAAGTCTGTATTAAAAACTGCAGTTGAAGGAATTGATTATTATCTTGATAATGGTATGGCACAGGCTCAAAATAAGTATAATTAGATTTGTCTTATATTATATTTAATGGTATAATCAAGGAGCGTATATATTTTAAATAAGGAGTAGTTAAACAAATGAGTTTACAATTGGCAGAGCAATTTGAAGCAAATGAACAATATGAAGAAGCCTATCGCGAATATAAAAAAGAATATGAGGCTAATCCTAATGATATAGGACTGCTTGAAAGATTAGGACATATTTCATTGATTTTAGATAAAAAAGACGAAGCTGCATCTTATTATAATGAAATTTTGAAAAGGGATGTAACAAATCCTCTTGCGTATGAGCAGTTAATATCTCTTTATGAAGGTAGAGATAAATACAAATATTATATTTACAGAGGGAATAAAAATTCTATCGAAGGTAAATTAGATTTTGCGATTAATGATTTCAAAAAAGCGCTTGCAGTTGCGGACGAAGGTGCTCAAATCGCGATGACCCGTATGACATTAGCCAATTTGTATGTTCAAGCAGGTAACAGGTTAAAAGCAATTGATGAATTTAATATGATTTTAGAAGGTGAGGATTTGCATGAAGAAATGTTTTTGCAGCTTGCCGATTTATACTTGCAAGATGAGGCATATTCAAGTGCGGTTGACACTTTAAACAGAGCAAAACAAAAAGGGTTCGATACTCCTCGTGTTAATGAAGGCTTAGCTGCTGTATATTTAAAAAGCGGTGATCCGAAAAAAGCAATGGAATATACAACAGATGAACTTTTACGTATTCAATGTATGCTTGAAATCGGAGAAGTTTCTGAGGCTTATGAGAAATTAAATAACTTACCTGAAGAGGCTAAAAAATCTCCTAGGTATTATACTTTGATGGCACAGTATTATTATTCATCTAAAGAATTTGACAAATCATTAGATGCTGTTAATGAATACAACAAACTTGTTCCAAATTCTCCTTTGACGTATCAGATGAGAGCTTTGGTATATGAAGAATCCGGAGATGAATATAATGCTCACGTAAATTGGGGCAAATACAATATTTTAAGAAAGAATGTTGATATTGCATTGAATGAATTTATAAATGCAGTTCAAATCAACGATAGTGATGTTGATTTGATGTTTGAAATCGCAGAACTTTTGACAGCAAACAAAGAAATTGACCATGCCAGCGAGTATTATGCAAAAATAATTAAAAAAGATCCGAAAAATAAAGAAGCATTGTACAAACTTGCTCAATATCGTGAAGGTTTAGGCGATTATGGTATGCAAATTTCTTATCTTGAACGAATTGTAGATGTTGATTCAAGAGATTTAAGAGCTTTAAAAGAATTGGCAAATGCTTATGAAAAAAATAAAATGAAAGCAAAAGCTTTAGATACCTACAAAGCGTACATTGAACTCGTTAAAGAACCATCTGAATATAAAATTATCAAAGATAAAATCGATAATCTGGAAAAACTTGGTGCTTCTGATGCTCAGGAATCTGAAGGTTTGATTGATAAAATAATGAAAATATTCAATAAATAGTTATTGTAGTGATGTTTGTAGAGGGAAAATATGAGTAGATTTATAGGAGTAATAGGTATATTAGCAATTTTAGGGATTGCATATTTGATGTCCCATAATCGTAAAGCTATAAACTACAAAACTATTGGTATTGGTTTTTTATTACAGGTATTTTTCGCAATATTTATATTTAAAGTCCCTTTAGGTGAAAAATTATTTATGGGACTTGGCATGCTTGTTCGTAAAATTCTTGACTTTGCTTCTGATGGTGGAAGTTTTGTCTTTGGCCCATTGATGAATCAGGTAAAACTTGCGCTTGTTTGGGGAAGTGATGCTAATATTTTTGCTTTGCAGCTTATTGCTTCAATGATTTTTGTGATGATACTGGTTAATATTTTGTACTATTACGGTATTATGCAAAGAGTTATACCGATATTTGGTAAAGCGATGAATAAAATTATGTCAGTGAGCGGTGCAGAAGCTCTTTCCAATGTCGCAAGTGCTTTTGTTGGTAATGTGTCTGCTCAGATGATGATAAAACCATACTTGCCGAAGTTAACTCGTTCTGAGATGCTTGCGTCTATGTCAGGGTCTATGGCTTGTATTTCAGTTGCTACAATGCCTATATATATTGCAATGGGAATTCCTGCTCAATATGTTTTGGCATCTTCCGTTATGGCTGTTCCGGGAGCATTTGTTATTTCGAAAATTGTTTATCCTGAAACACTGGTTCCTGAAACAAGTGAAAATTTTTCAATAAAATACAGTAAAAGAAACAGAACTCATATAAATGTTTTTGATGCTATATCATCAGGTGCTTCTGAGGGTATGAAAGTTGCTCTTAATATTATAGCAATGATACTTGCGTTAGTGGCTCTTGTCGCAATGATTGATTGGACTTTAGGTATCTTTGGAACTGCTGTTATTAAATTATTTCATATAGGTTCTTCTTCTGCAGCTTATGCAATATTTGACAGTCTGTCTTTAAAATATATTTTAGGTAAGATATTCGCGCTATTCGCTCTTGCAATAGGTGTTCCGTTAAAAGAAGCCACTGCCGTCGGTGGAGTTATGGGTACAAAACTTGTTTTAAATGAAATGGTTGCGTATTTTGATTTAACTCATATGGGTGCGTTGTCTGATAAAGCATTTTTAATAGCTTGTTTTGCTTTGTGTAACTTTGCAAATTTCGGTTCTGTCGCTATACAGCTTGGTGGTATTGGAGAATTAGCTCCAAACCAGAGAAAAAATTTAGCAAGGCTGGGATTAAGAGCCTTGATATGCGGAACATTAACAGGGTATATGTCCGCTGCGATTGTTGGGATTTTGTTTAATTAAGGGAGATGTAATCAGTTGGAAATATATGGTGAACTAAAAGAAATTCCAAATTTATCATTAGCTCTGGGCTTTTTTGACGGCTTGCATCTTGGTCATCAGGCTGTTATATCTTGTGCTGTCGATTTTGCAAGAAATAATGGTAAAAAATCCGCAATGATTACTTTTAAATCACATCCTTCACATGTTTTGAGCGATAATCCTGTTAAATACATAATCCGTAAATCTGAAAAATATGAAATGCTGGAAGAACTTGGACTTGATTATGTTATTGAATTAGATTTTGAAAAAGTATACAAAATGTCTCCGCAGGAATATTTAAAAGATGTACTTGTAAAATATTTTTCTCCGGTTGCAATTTCTACGGGATTTAATCATAAATTCGGAGCTGATCAATCGGGGAATGTTAGATTTTTAGCTGATAATCAAGTTGTGTATAATTATTTATACTTCGGAACTCCTCATCAGGATGTTTATGGGCAGATAATAAGCAGTTCAGCAATCAGGCGTGCTATTTCAAACGGAGATTTTTATCTGGTAAGTTCTATGCTTGGGAGAAAATTTAATGTCCGCGCAGAAGTGGTTCATGGTAATCATCTTGGACGTACAATCGGTTATCCTACGGCAAATATTGTCTATCCGGACGTTTTAGTACCGCCTAAATACGGAGTTTATGATGTAAGTGTTCAATTATCTGATGGCAGAATGTATCGAGGACTTGCTAATTTTGGTGTTAAACCAACGGTTTCAGAGAGTTTAGATACTCCGATTTTAGAAATTTATTTATTGGATTTTGATGGCGATTTGTATGGTCAGACTATTAATGTCGAATTCACTAAATTTATTCGTTTGGAGCGAAAATTTGCATCATTAGAAGAATTAAAATCTCAAATAGATCAAGATCTTCGTAATTTGATATTGTTATAATTCATAGGCAAAAAAAAATACGGCTATATTTTTTTTATAGCCGCATTTTTTGTTTATTTTATTAACTATATTTCTAAGTTCTCGGAAAGTATGTCCATTTCTTGTGCTGATGCGTATGCACTGTGACAGCCGCAATCTGCATAAATAACTTCTCCGGTCATTCCGGAAGATAAATCAGAAGCCAAGAATAAACCGGCTTTTCCAACATCATCTAATGAAACATTTCTATCCAATGGAGAACGAGCAACTGCGGCTTTAAGCATTTTTGTAAAACCTCCAATGCCCATTGCTGCAAGTGTTTTTACCGGACCTGCTGACAGGCAGTTTACTCTAATACCCTTAGCACCTAAATCTACTGATAAAAATCTCATTGAGGATTCTAAAGCTGCTTTAGCAACGCCCATAACGTTATATCCAGGAACTGAAAGTATTGAACCCAAATATGTCATCGCAAATATTGAACCGCCTTCATTCATAACCGGTTCTGCATACTTACAAACTGTAACAAGTGAATATGCGCTTATGCCAAGTGCTAAATCCCAACCTGCTTTTGATGTATCAATAAATCTACCCATTAAATCTTCTTTATTTGCAAAAGCAACTGCGTGTATAACGAAATCTAATTTTCCGTATACTTTTTCACATTCATCAAAAACTCTTTTTACGTCATCTTCTTTGGTTACATCGCATTCCATAATAATTTTTGCACCAAAGTCTTCTGCTATTGGTCTAACACGTTTTTCCATAGCTTCATTTGCATAAGTAAACGCAATTTCTCCTCCTGCTTCGTGAATTTGTTTTGCAATTCCGTATGCAATTCCGTGAGTGTTTGAAACACCAAAAATCAGACCCTTTTTGCCTTTCATTAAATCCATATTACTTCTCCCTAATTACTTATTTAACTTACGTGTAAATACTAACAAAAACATAAAATTAGTGCAAATTTTCTTTCTCTTTAATTGCGCTTGCTGCTACAAAAGCTCCTGACCAGCAATTTTGCAAATTAAATCCTCCGCAAAGGCCGTCGATGTCTAAAACTTCTCCAATGGCAAACATGTTTGGATATTTTTTGAATTCAAGAGTTTTAGGATTTATCTCATTAAGGTCAACTCCACCGCATGTGACGACTTCTCCGTCTGGGACTTTACTTATTATTGTTACATTAAAATTCTCAATCTGATTTTTAATTTTATCTCGCAAAATACCATTTATTGAGTGGCATTTTGTTTCGGGGGTTATTTTTAGTTTTTTTAGAATGTATTCGCTCAGAGATTTAGGTATGTAATTGCTGATAAGATTTTTAATATCTTTATGGGGATTATTGTTTAATTCATCTTGAAAATTTTCAATTTTAGCAAGTTTAATACTTAAGTTATATGGCATTTTTTTTCTTGCTTCGTATGAGGATATAGTATAAATGAGCGGTCCTGAAATACCTTTATGTGTAAAAATAATGTCCCCTGCTTCTTTACCTATAGTGCAATTTTTAATACTGACTCCCGCTATTGATGAAAAATCCTCTTTTGTATGAAGTCCGACAAGTGATTGCGTAGGTTCTATTATATTAATTTCAAGGTTGTTAAAAATACTGTAACCCGCATGTCCGCCTATTGAGATTATAACTATATCAAAAGCATAAGTGCTTTTATTCGTTTCTATTTTGTAGCCGTTTGCTATTTTTTCGATATTTTCAACTTTTTCTTTTATAAAATTGCATTTTAGGGATTTAAGGATTTTTTCTCTGACAAACGATGAGGAATTTTCTTGCGGAAATATTCTTCCGTCTTCTTGAGTGTATATGTTTACTCCTATAGATTTGAAAAAATCTATGGTGTCTTGTACCGAAAATTTAGAAAATATTGAATACAAAAATTTTTCGCCTCTAGGGTAGTTTTTGGTAAGATCTCTAAAATCATATATAGCATGCGTAATATTACAGCGTCCGCCCCCGGTCGGGAGTATTGTCCTAAGTGGTGTCCCAAAATCAAATATGTTTATTTCTTTAAATCCGAAATTTTGTAAAAATTTTGCACAAATGCAGCCTGCCGGTCCACCGCCAATAATTGCAATTGTTTTATTAGAAATCAATGTCGACTCTTGTTCCATACAAAAATACCATTTCAGGGTTTTCTAAATCGCTGTGCATTTCAACAATTGATTTATGTAGTATCGGGTGAACAAAATCTGCATTTAATTCCATCATAGGCACAAGCGTAAACGCTCTTAGATGGACATATTTGTGAGGGATAGTTAGGCCTTCTTCATTGATAACATCGTTGTTATAGAATAAAATGTCTATATCAATGGTTCTGTCTTCGTAGTCATTTCCTTGTTTATGTTCTCTGCCGAGTTTCTTTTCTATATCTTGGCAAATAGTTAAAAGTTCTTTTGGGGCATATTTTGTCTTGATTTCTACAACTGCGTTAACAAACCAATTTTTAGTATTCATATTCCAAGGTTCAGTTTCATAAAATGCAGATGTTCTGACAATAGTGATGCCCTCATCCATACCAAGCAAACTTGCAGCTTGTTGAACAAAGCCAATTCTATCACCCTTATTTGAACCTAAACTTAAATAAACTATTGCCATACTCCAATTTTATAGATTTTTCTGCTTATTGTCAAATTATATGTGCTTTTGTAGTCATATTTGTTATTGTTTATTAACTATTTCCTCTTTTGTCTTGTTTGGGTTAAAATTGGTGTATCATGGTTATATATTCGATTTTAATTTTATTATTAATTGTTATTATCATATCAATCTTTGATTTGTTCTTTTTATACGGATTGTTATCAACTATCGCATTCATTGTATTGATGCCGTTTTACTTTATTTTCCGTGTAATGAACAGAAAGTTCTTATATGGTTGGAAAGAAAAATTAGGTTTTATAAAAAATCCTCATTTGGGAGATAAAGTAATAATGTACCATGGTGTTTCTGTCGGAGAAACAATTGCGTTGGAAAATCTTATAAAACGGACAAAAGAAGAATTCCCTGATTACAAGATTGTAGTTACAACAGGAACTAAAACAGGTCAAGAAATTGCACTGAAAAAATATTCTAATGTTGCGGATTTTATTACATATTTTCCATTTGATATACCATTTTGTGTAAAATCTTTCCTTGATAAGGTTAAACCGTCAGTAGTTTTAATTGCGGAAACTGAACTTTGGCCTGTATTTTCTATAATGTGCAAAAAAAGAGATATAAAACTTTATTGTATAAACGGAAGAATGTCTGATTCTACATTTAAATTGTATAGATTTATGCGTTTATTTTTCACCAGAGTTTTGGCAAAATATACAAAAATTATGACTCAGAGTGAAATGGATAAAGAAAAGTTGCTCGCAATAGGTGCGCCTGCTGATAGAACATCTGTAATGAAAAATTTAAAGTTTGATGTAAAAGCATCTAATGAAACAGTAGATTTAGGGCAGGATGGTTATAGAGTAATTATTGCCGGAAGTACCCATAAGGGAGAAGATGAAATTATTCTTGAAATATTCAAAGATAAATTAAAAAAATACAAAGATATAAAATTACTCTTAGTTCCCCGCCACACAACAAGAATTCCTAATATAATAGAAATTTTGGATAGATTAGGTGTTTCTTATGGATTTCGTTCTAAGGATGCATCATTCAAAGATGTTGATATAATTGTGCTTGATACAATGGGTGAACTTAGCAAAATGTACTCTATCTGTTCATTTGCGTTCATTGGAGGCAGCTTTAATAAAACGGGAGGCCATAATCCTCTTGAAGCCACAGTTTATTCAAAGCCTACAATAACAGGCCCGTCAATACACAATTTTAGAGATATATATTGGCTTTTGTCGCGTTCAAACGCAGGCAAGGTTGTAAAATCGCCAAAAGAACTTTCTGATTATATAGAAAAATTGTTATCAGATAGCGCTTTTTATAACCAGGCATGTGAAGATTGTAAAACGATATTCCAAGATCAACAAGGTGCATTGGATATTGTAATCGGAGAATTGCGTTCAATATTGTAATTTCATAATTTATCCTTCAGGGATAAATATTTTGTTTTTGTCTAAAATTTCTCGAGTGTGTTCATAGCAGCAACTTTTATATGTTAATTGCTGATATTGTCTTACTATACTTATTATGTCGTCTGTTGTAAGTTGAATGATTCGTCTTTCATTTTCAATTATTCTTGCCATAAAAATACCAACCTTTCTTTTTAATGATGGGTCGGTATTTTTTTTTATTTTCTTAAATAATATACTGCATATATCTTAGAAATAGCTGTATATATTTGAATTCACATTTTTATTTTTTATGATGCTTTGTTGTTGATTCATATATTTTCGGACACAAATTTTTAAATTCTGTTGCGGATATTGCGGTGCCACTTGGATCATAATAATGCCATCCGTCTTTGCCTTTTGATGCATAATAGCCGTTCTTGCCTTTAATTGTGCTTGGGTTTGAATTCGCCGAACCATGTTCTTTTGATTTTGTATTATTTGCTTTTTTCCTGCTATATTGTCTTCTTCCGGTAGAAGTGATTTTTACGTCTTCTACGTAGTTTTCTTTTATGTATTTTATTGTAGGAATGTCAAGTTTTCCAAGATCTGCACCTGCTTTGACTTTACCTTTTGAGAATATACTAGGATTTTTGCGTTCCAACTCTTTTGCAAGCAGTACTCTATCATCATTTGATAAATAATCCATCTTACTTTGTAAAATCTTATTTAAAACTTGCATTGGAGTCGAACCGGGAGTCAGAAGTCCGGCAATCTTACCTTCGTTTGCGTTATTTGCTCTATACCAGCCTTTTGGGGATCTGTTTTTTGAGGCTTTCGCACCTTGTGTTTTTTGTTTTTTAGATTCTGATTTTTGGCTTTTTTCAGAGGATGATGGTTCCTCGCTTGTTGGTGTAGACGACGGATCACTACTTGTAGGTGTAGATGATGGGTCACTACTTGTTGGCGTAGACGACGGATCACTACTTGTAGGTGTAGATGATGGGTCACTACTTGTTGGCGTAGACGACGGATCACTACTTGTTGGTGTAGATGATGGGTCACTACTTGTTGGTGTAGATGAAGGCTCATTACTTGTTGGAGTTGATGCAGGTTCTTCACTTGATGGTGTAGATGTATCTGTTTTTTCTTTTTCTGAACCTTGTGTTTTTGCTTTTTTGCCGTCTTCTTCAGCCTTTTCTATTAGCTCTTTATATGAACCGGTCATCTCAATCCCGCTGCCATCTTTATTCGCGAGGATAAATGTTCCATCTGGATTTTTTAGAACGTTATATTTAGGAAAAATTTGTTTCAAATTTGAGAAGCGTTCATCTGCAATGGAGTGTGTGTTATTCAATGCTCCATATACGTTCCCGCCCATTCCGTTTATAGTGTTGCCGGAGTATACAACAGGCGCCCTGTAACCAAATACGCTTCCAATTCCAAAACTGGTGGCTAGTCCTCTTAGCAGACCTCCAAAAAATGCTCCAATACCGAATGATCCGTTATTGATGGATATGTTTGCTGTATAGTTGTAGCCACCCATAGGGGTAATACCAAAAAACATTAGTTCACACTCACTTTCTTTTTTAATTCTTATATGTCTAATCGGCACAAAGAGCTAAAATATTTAGAAAAATTTTTGTTAATGTAACATTTGTTAATATTTAAACTTAGCCGTCTGTATTCCAGTTAGCTTTGTTGTAACCTATATCGCCTTCACGTTGTGTGAATTTTATTTCTCCTCCGACTTTTTCAAGTCTATATTCTTGATGTTTACCATCGGTTAGTTTTCCTGTACCGATTGAATATACTGCAACACCGTCTTTTATACCGACAAATGTCATTGTTTGGTTATTCCATCCTCTGTCTGCTTTTAATTTAATAGTTTGAGGGTATCCTTCGCTGTTTGTTTCTCCAAGTGTAGAGATATTATAGTGTCTAAAGTCTCTTCCTGTTCCTGTATCGTAAACAGAAGTTCGTTTACCTTTTAATCCTGAAATTTCGTCTTTAGAAACTATATTATCGGCTGGGGTTGCTGCACGTGAGCCGTTGCTTTCAGGTTTACCGGCAGAACCGTTGCCCTCTGGCTTATTTGTTGTAGAACCGTCATTGCCTGGGAGAACCTGCTTTCTTGCCTGTGTCTACGTACTGATTATCTTTCCATTCGTATTCATTCCCGTTTTTGCCAACAACTTTATCGCCTTTACGTTCCAGCCCAAGGTCTGAATGGTCACTTATCCATTTGTCCTGTTTTGCTTTTTGCTCTTCAGCTGCTTTTTTATTCCCAGGGTCTTCTTTGCCTTCTGCCTTGACTTCAGGGTGATAATTCTTAAGTTCTTCAAATGTGCCAGTCTTTTCTAACCCTGAACCATTTTTGTCATATAAAGAGTATGTGCCGTCTTTATTATCAATAATAGTGTGCTTGGTGAAAATTTGTCTCAATTCGTTAACTTCCTGGTTCGCAGATGATGCTCCTTGCGGAGTAACACCATTACCCAGTCCAACACCCATAAATCTTGGGCCTCCCATAAGTGCAGGCGCTCCCATGCCGAAGATACTTCCGTTCATGCTCATTGCAGGTCCCATCATTGGCATACCCATTGGCATACCAAATCCACCGAACAGTCCGCCCATTGGCATACCAATTCCGACATTTCCGGTCAGACCGCTAAACAAACCTCCCATAAAGCCCCAAAAGCCTTGCGGTCCGTTTTTGATAGTTATGTTCGTGGTTTGGCTATAATTTCCGCCCACAGGCATCGGTACTACCGTTTTTGAAGGCGGCCGCCATTGGTTATGTGCTGCAAATAAATTAAAATTTGACATGTACTCACTCTCGCTCTCTTTTAGTTCTTCTTATATATATAAAAAAAATAAGATTATCGTTATTTCAGATAATCTTATTTTTGTTACATTTATTTACATTTTATATTGTTCGTTTATCTTCTGTAATTGGCTTCTGAGTACCCATTGTCACCTTTCCTTTGTGTGAATATAATATTGCCTTTGTCGTCTTTTTCTATTCGATATTCTTGCTGGACTCCTCCGGTTGTTTTGTAGTATGCGGTACCATCTTCTGTGACTCTATCGAATATCATTGTTTCTGTTTTGCCGCCTTTAGTAATCGTTATAGTTTTAGGATATTCTTTATCGTTATTTTCTCCAACTCCCGTAATTTTATATCCGCTAAGTTCTCTACCAGGACTTTTTAATCCCGTATCAAGTAATTTTGCATCTTTACCATTGATACCTTTGAACTCCTCCTTTTTAACTATGCTTGATGCCGGAGTCGCTTCTGTTGCAGCTGAAGCGCCGCTACCTGATGCACCGCCGGCATCCGGTGTAGAAGGATTAGACGATGTTTCTTTCTTTACATATTTATCGCCTTTCCATTCATATACATTATTATTATTATCCAAAGCAGTACCATCACTTTGTCTTGTAAGTTTCATATCCGGATGATTTTTTATGTAATCCTCTTGTGTAGCTTTTAATGCAGGATCATCTTTTTTCGTATCAGGGTTATCTTTTTTGCCAGTTGGATCTGTTCCTTGTGCTTTTGGTCCCAATGTTTCTGCAAATTTCACTGCTTCTTTATATGTCATTGTTTTGGGGCCTTTATCTCCTCCAAAGATTGTAAAGGTTCCGTCTCCATTGCCAATTACACCGGTGTACCCAAAGCCTTTAAAAAGTTCTTTAAGGTTACCAATTTGTTGACTTTCGCTTAAAGGACCATTTTGCTGTGATCCGTTTAGCATTCCGTATACGCCGCTGCCTATGCCGGTGTTCATGCCCATAAAGCAAGGAGCGCCGCCCATCATTCCTGGCATACCAAACCCACCGAATAGTCCTCCCATACCGACGTTTCCGGTCAGACCGCCAAATAAGCCGCCCATAAAGCCCCAAAAACCACTAGGGCCATTTTTTATAGTCACATTTGTCGTTTGACTATAATTACCCATCATCGGCATCGGTATTCTTCTCATCGATCCGGGATTCCCGAATGGTTGTGGTCTAAAACTTAGATTAAATGCTCTTCCGGCTCCAAACATGCCCATATTTTTGTCCTCTTCTTATAGTAACTTATATATATAAAGTATATACTATTTGCATAAATGCTAGGAATGACATTTTTTGTTACAAAAGTTAACAAAAGCTCCCTGTTTTAAAAGGAGCTTTTGTCGTGTCAGTATTAAGTTGTAGGTTATATAAATGATGCAATTGTACTGGCTGTTGAAGCGATTGGTTTAACATAATCATTGAACCAATTGCTGCTATTTTGTTGCATCATTGCTTGGTTATATGAATTCCCCGCAGCGGAGTTTGCAGCTGCAGCATTTGTGTAGTTCAGTATGTTGTTGTTTAACGCCGTATTAATATTGTTCAGGAATGTGAGTGTGTTCATTCTGTTATTCAATTCTTCGGTGTATAAATCATTTTGAGTTGCAGCAAGATTATTACTTAGCGAAGCAACTGCTTTTGCTTTATTGTTTGTAATTGCGTTTAATTTGTCCAAGAATACAGAATTATCCAAATTCCCAAATCTTGATGCTATATCGTTTTTCAAGGAATTTTCCATAGGTGAATATATGCTATTAATGTTTTCTATTCCCTGTTCTTTTAGTGCATTTAATTGGTTATCCCATTGTTTGCGTTCTGTGTCAGATATATTGAAAAGGTTTGTCAGTCCGCTGTTCATTCCTTGTTGTATAGAGTTAAAAATATTTTTTTCGGCATCTGACATATTATAATGGGTAGAGATATTATTCCCGCTTTTATTAGAAGTTGCAACTGTTCTTCCGTTTACAACTACGCTCCCGGATGAATATGACGGAGCTTTTGACTTTTTGCCCATAAAAAATCTATCCTTTCTTCAAGGACAAACCGTTAGAATGCATATAGTAAATAACAACATTGTTATTATACCATTTTTTAAAGATATTGTAAAGTTTGAGGGGGTTATATTTGAAAAAATTTTATATGCGTATAATAATATTTTTATGGCAGATAAAATTAAAATTGTGGGAGCAAAAGAACATAATTTAAAAAATGTTTCTTTAGAAATTCCTAAAAATGAGATGGTTGTATTTACCGGTGTATCTGGCTCCGGTAAAAGTTCTTTGGCATTTGATACAATTTTTGCAGAAGGCCAAAGACGTTATGTTGAAAGTTTATCAACATATGCAAGACAATTTTTAGGACAATTGGACAAGCCTGATGTCGAATATATTGACGGGCTTTCTCCTGCAATCTCGATTGACCAAAAATCGACAAGTAATAACCCTCGTTCTACTGTGGGAACTATTACTGAAATTTATGACTATTTGCGACTTTTATATGCAAGAATAGGTGCCCCATATTGTCCAAAATGCGGAAAAAAGATTAAACCACAATCTTTAGATGAAATTGTATCTAAAATTATGAATTTGGGCGAGGGTACAAAGATTCAGATTTTAGCTCCGATTGTTCGAGGTAAGAAGGGTGAGTATTCTTCTACATTCAGAGAACTAATGCAAGAAGGCTTTGTCAGAGTAAAGGTCGATGGGGAAATATATAACCTTGATGAAGACGAGATTGAACTCGAGAAAACAAAACGTCATGATATTAGTGTTGTAGTTGATAGAATTGTAGTAAAAGAATCTGCCCAATCAAGAATTGCCGACAGCGTTCAAACAGCTCTGCAGCGTGCCGATGGTGTTGTTGTCGTTGATATTCCTTCTGATAAAGAGTTGGTATTCAGTGAAAAACTTGCATGCCCTGATTGTCATATAAGTTTTGAAGAATTGACCCCGAGAATATTCTCTTTCAACGCTCCTTATGGTGCGTGTGAACGTTGTGGAGGGCTTGGAGCAGATTTTGTTATTGATCCGGATCTTGTAGTTCCAGACAGAACAAAATCTATAAATGATAACGCTATATATGCTTGGGATAGACCTGCGACTACATATTATAAAGATATGCTAAGCTCAGTATGTTCCGCTTTTGATATTGATATGGATAAACCGTTTGAAAAGCTTTCAAAAGAACATCAGGATATTATTCTTTACGGTTCGAAAGAATCTATCAAAATGAGAATTAAAGATTTTGGCACAAGTCGTTATCAGACAAGAGTAATGCCATTTGTGGGCGTAATCCCGTTCTTGGAAAAACGATATAACGATACAAATGGGGATTATTGGCGTGAAGAAATTGAACCGTTCATGATTACAAAACCTTGCCCAGTTTGCCATGGTGCAAGATTAAAGGAGTTTCCTTTAGCCGTAAAAATACGTGATAAGAATATTTATGAATTTACTTTAATGTCAATTGATGATGAATTTCAATTTATAACTGATTTGTATTTAGAATTAGATGAATTTCAATTAAAAATTGCAAAACAGATTTTGGATGAAATTCGTGCAAGATTAAAGTTCTTAATAGATGTTGGTTTGCATTATTTAAATCTGGCTCGTATGGCAGGAACACTATCTGGTGGCGAAGCCCAAAGAATTCGTTTAGCTTCACAGATAGGAAGCGGTTTGAGCGGGGTATTGTACGTCCTTGATGAGCCGTCAATAGGTTTGCATCAACGCGATAATGATATGTTGATTAAAACTCTATTTAAGCTGAGAAATCTCGGAAATACGCTTATTGTAGTTGAACATGATGAAGATACAATAAGAAGTGCGGATTATATAGTTGATATAGGGCCAAAAGCGGGTGCTTCCGGTGGTAAAATTATTGCCCAGGGTTCTGTATCGGATATAATTGCGGCTAAAAATTCTATTACAGGTAAATACTTGTCAGGAGAAAAATTTATTCCTGTTCCAAAACGAATTCGTGGTGGAAATGGGCATTATTTGCAAATAAAAAATGCACATCTAAATAACCTGAAAAATATTGATGTAGACATTCCATTAGGCAAAATTGTCGTACTTACCGGAGTTTCCGGCAGTGGTAAATCAAGTTTGATGCAAGATTTGTTGTATGAGTTTGCAATTCATAAACTTCGCCGAAATAAGCCGAAACCTCAAGGAATTGATGATATTTTAGGTTTTGAGCATATTGATAAGGTTATTGATATTAACCAATCTCCGATTGGACGTACACCTCGTTCAAATCCGGCGACATATACGGATGTGTTCTCTCATATTCGTGATTTGTATGCTAAAACGACTGAAGCTAAAATTCGAGGCTACAAGCCGGGGCGTTTCAGCTTCAATGTTAAAGGCGGAAGATGCGAAGCATGCAAAGGTGACGGTTTATTAAAAATTGAAATGAATTTCTTGTCAGATGTTTACGTAAAATGTGATGTTTGCGGCGGAAAACGTTATAATAGAGAAACTCTTGAAGTTAAATATAAGGGTAAGACGATATCTGATGTACTTGATATGAGTGTAAAAGAAGCGTTGGAATTTTTCGAAAATATTCCTGCGATTAAAAGAAAACTTCAAACATTGAATGATGTGGGACTTGATTATATGAAACTCGGACAAAGTGCTACAACTTTATCCGGTGGTGAAGCTCAACGTATAAAACTTGCATCTGAGCTTAATAAACGCTCAACAGGAAAGACGTTGTATCTTCTTGATGAACCTTCAGTCGGACTTCATTGGGCTGATTTGGATAAACTTGCAAAAATTCTTCAAGCTCTTGCTGACCAAGGTAATACGATACTTATGATTGAGCATAATCTCGATTTGATTAAGATTGCAGATCATATTATAGACCTTGGCCCGGAAGGCGGAAATGAGGGCGGTCGGGTTGTTGTTCAAGGAACCCCTCAAGAAGTTATGAATTGTAAAGATTCTTATACAGGCAAATACCTTGCTAAATATTTGAATAAAAGTTAAAGTCTTGAATTTTTTATGAATATCTGCTAAGATATATTAAGATATGATATTATGTATAAGGCAAAAATATTTTTATTGATGTTTTATTTATATTATCTGAGTAAAAAAACAACCATAGAAAAGGAGTAATATAAAATGAAAAAGATCTTAAGCACATTAGTTGGGTTAATTCTTTCTGTAACTTTAATGCAATCTGCTCAAGCTAAGACTATTCAAGTTTCAGCATTAGAAGATTTTAACACTGCTAACCCACCTCAAGTATTGCATGTTCAAATGAATGCAAACACAAGATTAGATTATGACTTGATGTTGTTCCAAGGATATCAAGTTGCAGGACAAGTTGTTCCTCAAAACGGAGGTTTCGTATTTGTTCCTGTTAGCTATGTAAACTTCCAAGAAGAACAATTACCTGTTCAAAAACAATATCAAGCTGTATATAAAGGACGTACCGGTCTTATCAGAAGAAATCAACCATTCTTCTTAGTTTTCCCTGAAAACGGACCTGATACTTTCCAATATTATGTACCTAGCTATAGCGACATAAACGGTTAGTAAAAATATTTTATAAAAAAGGATAACTCATGTGAGTTATCCTTTTTTTTCGTGTTTTTATATGATTTGAAAATGTTTCATTTTTTATAATATACAAATAAGAAAGAGGATTTTATCATGTACAAATATTTTATAGATTCAATAATAGTCACGGTAGCCGGTGTTATCGGAGCATACTGCTGGGGAAATCATGTTCATCCCGGTGCAGGTTTTATGGCCGTTTTTATTGCAGGTATCTTAGCAGTTTTGGAAATAAGTTTATCTTTTGATAATGCTGTTGTTAATGCAATGAAGCTTGAGCATATGTCAAAAGTGTGGCAAAGGAGATTTTTAACCTGGGGTATTGCGATTGCAGTATTTGGGATGAGATTTTTATTCCCGATACTTGTAGTTGCGGTTTTTGCAAAGCTGGATATGATTACTGTCGCAAAGATTGCAATATCGGATTCTGATAAATATGCTCATTATCTTCAATTGTCGCACGCGCCGATAGTAACTTTTGGCGGATTATTTTTGATAATGCTCTTTTTAAATTACTTTTTCAACCACGAAAAAACTGTTCACTGGATAAAATGTATTGAAGCCCCTGTATCGTATTTAGATCATATCAGAGGAATTGAAATAATTATTTCTTTATTAATTTTAATTGGACTTCAAGGGTTTATACCTGAGGAAGAGAAGGTGTCTGTAATAATTGCAGGCCTTGTAGGTATAATTACATTTTTGGCAATCGAAGGTTTGTCGCATTTTCTTGAAATGCACGACAAGGCTCGTCTTGCAAAATGTGCGACAGACGCTGTTAAATGTACAGGATTTGTAAGTTTCTTATATTTAGAATTGATTGATGCTTCGTTCTCATTAGATGGCGTATTAGGAGCTTTTGCGCTGAGTGATGATGTAATAATTATTGCAATAGGATTGGGCATTGGTGCAATGTTTGTCCGCTCTTTAACTCTGCTGATTGTTGAAACAAAAACTTTGGCAAAATTTATATATCTTGAGCACGGTGCACACTGGGCAATTGGAGCTCTTGCAATAATAATGCTTGTAACAACAGTTCATGAAATACCTGAAGTTGTCACAGGGTTAATAGGCTTGTTCTTTATAGTAGCGGCATTGATTTCATCAATTTTGCATAACAAAAAGAATGCGTAAAGATAATTGTCAGGCTAAAGTCTGACCTACACATTCTACATTCTGTCATTCTGAGGCTTTAGCCGAAGAATCTAATAGTCAAACTTAAATCCGTTATCTTTGAAGTGTGCAAAACAACCACTTCCATCATAACTGGATTCTTTACAGCGCTCAAAACGGTATTCTTTGCGATTTTTAGCATATTCTTCATTTGCACGTGCTTCCGGACTTAATTCATCTATTGAACCATCATAATATATATATACATCCCAAAGGTCTCGACCTCCTCGATTTGGGCCTCCCGTACCATTAACGTCAAATTGCACACTTGCTGTTCCGTAAGCATCTGCTGGTTGCATCCTTATAGCATATCCGTGAGCCAGTATGTAATCCGGATAAAAACAACCGTATGCATCACTCCTTTTATCTATAACTTTATATAATAAACCGGATTTATTCCCATATTTGTTGCATTTAAACTGAGTGCAGGTAAGCTTATCATGTTCATCTCTACATTTTAATGCAACTTTTAGGTATCTATTTATAAAATTATGAACTTCTTCTTCTGCTTCTCTACAATTGTCCCAATTATAATTACAAGATATAGATGTATCTGCGAGGTCATCAACATGTTGATCTGCCATATAGTTCTGTATTGCAAGGGTTAACATAGAATAAAAGTGTTTAGTTTGGGTTTCGAGTGTTTTTTTCTCCCAATGGCCAAGCATATTTGGCAGTACCATTGCGGAAATTACACCAATAATAGTTAAAGTTATAAGTACTTCTGCCAACGTAAATGCAAATTTTTTCATACTATGCTCCTTTAGTCAATTTTCCAGCTATTTAGATATTCTTCTTGCTCTTTTGTTAGGGTATCTATTTCAATTCCCATTGATTGAAGTTTCAGTTGAGCAATTTTTACGTCAACTTCGTGAGGGAGAGTGTACAATTTATTCTCTAATTTCCCTCTGTTTTTAACCAAAAATTCAATACCAAGAGCTTGATTTGCAAAACTCATATCCATAACACTTGCAGGATGTCCTTCTGCTGCAACAAGGTTTACAAGTCTGCCTTGAGCGATTACGTATATAGATTTGCCGTTATCAAGTACATATTCTTCCAAATCAGGACGGATTTGTTTGATTTCGGTTGTGTGTTTTCTCAAATCTCCGACATTAACTTCCCAGTCAAAGTGGCCGACATTCCCGACAAATGCTCCGTCTTTCATCGTCAAAAGATGTTCTACATCAACGACGTGTTTATCTCCTGTTACGGTAAGGAAAATGTCCCCTTCCAGTGCTGCTTTTGCAATAGGCATTACTCTATATCCTTCCATCGCTGCTTCAAGAGCTTTTAGAGGGTCAACTTCACAAACAATTACGTTTGCTCCAAGAGCTTTTGCCCTAAGAGCAACTCCTTTGCCGCACCAGCCGTAGCCTGATACAACAACTGTTTTACCTGCAATTAATATATTTGCTGCTCTTAATACTCCGTCAAAAGAACTTTGACCTGTTCCGTATCTGTTGTCATATAGGTGTTTTGTTAAACTTGTGTTTACTCCGACTGCCGGAAATCTTAATGTTCCCTGCTTTTCCATTGCTTGAAGCCTAATTATTCCTGTTGTTGTTTCTTCTGTTGAACCTATAATGTTTGCAGTTTTTTCAGGATATTTGTCATGCAGCATAGAAACTATGTCGCACCCGTCATCAATTATGATATCAGGGTTATGGTTTATTGCTTCTTGAATGTGAGCCTTATATGTTTCAACGCTTTCTCCTGCAATAGCGTAAACAGGCATATTGTAATGCTTTACAAGTGCAGCTGCAACATCGTCTTGAGTCGATAATGGATTTGAGGCAACAAGTATTGCATCTGCTCCTCCGGCTTGCATAACTGTACATAGAGCTGCTGTTTCTTTTGTTACGTGTACGCATGCAGAAAGCCTTAGCCCTTTAAACGGCTGTTCTTTTATAAATCTTTCTCTAATTTGTTTTAATACCGGCATATCTTTAAATGCCCAATCGATTTGCTTTTTGCCTTGGTCTGCAAGGTTTATGTCTTTAATATCACACTTAATATCCGTTGATAACATTTATTACTCCTCTTATATATTAGCTTCTCTATACTATTAGATTATACCTTGTTTAGGGTCTAAATACCAATTTATGTAAAAATTTCTTAATATAGTCCTAAAATATAACAAAAAATAATCTTTATGCTTGTTATAATCGTAACTAAGGAGGTGTGTGTGAAGGTCGCATTTAACTTGAATCGTGAGCATGCCGCTACGGAGTCGAATAGGATCTTTTTTAGAGGATATAAACCCGTAAAAAATGAATTTGGTTTTAGAGAGTTTGAATTTTCTTATCCTTTTGACCCCGATAATCAGAATTGCTATTTAGAACTTTTTTCAGTCGATTTGGATTCAAAAGGAAATTATAAAGCTGGTTCGATGCTGCATAGTGCTGACGGTAATGAACGTATAAAGCTAAATTCAGGTTCTAATATTGTTAATTTAACTAAAATGTACGGAATAGATGAGAGAACACCTTTTGCATACCACTATATTATTGAAAATAAACACAATACTTCCGATTTTAGACCTCAAATTGATGCCGGTGATTATTTTGATGAACGCCCCCAAAATTATGATATAAAGGATTCAAGAGTTTATAATATTGTTCCGCCTACAAAAAGTTCTATCTCAAAAGGCGGTGCTATGCGCCTTATCATACCGGACTCTCAAAATGTGGGGGTTGAATATTTGCCAAATGGCGATTATGAGGTAAATAGCAAAAAGAAAATTAAAGGAGAGGGAAGCGTAAAAACAATATGGAATAAACTCGGAGGAACTCTTGCCGGACTTGAAAAAGATATTGATGAGAATAAATACGATGTTTATTCCAGATTAATACCATTGCCTATATTTGGCCGTGACACGTTGAGTGCGCATGGATATTGGAGTGAAGAACTATATCAAATAGCCCCAAGTTTAGGTAATATTGAAAATTATGCTTCGTTGCAGCAAAAACTTTTTGCCCATGGGATTAATTTGGTTTCAGATGGAGCTTTTGTCAATGAAGGCTTGCAAGGAGTCCATTTTGACCATGTTTTAAAATATGGGGAAGATTCGCCATATTTTTATTGGTTTAACGGAACATCTATGGACGGCAAAACTTGGGATTTAGGATTGTTTCCTAAAAATTCTAAAAATGTTTCACACAAGCTTGTTAATTCTCCTTATCTATACTCTGTTAATTCTGATGGGAATATTATTAAAAGTCGAAATCATAAATACGATTCTAAAAAACCTACTTATATTCAATATTTTGACAAGTCATTTGTTGAAGATGACGATATAAAAGATAATGAACATTTGATAGAATCTTATAATAAAAATCCTGATAATGTGTATAGTAGTAATACATATAATGATTCAATTTATCCATATCATTTTGTTATTGACCCGAAAGAGTATGATATCAATATAAAACGTTTAAAAGAGTACAATAGTAATCATTATTCTTCCGATGCGATTAGTCCGTATTCAGCCGAGGGTACAAAGTTTTTATCGAAATTCTCTAATTGGACCGCAGGAGGTATGTTTGAGGGTGGTTTTGAGACTTGGGATGCAAATAATGATATTCCTAAGTTGAAATTTACTTATTCAAATGCCGATTATAAACGTTTGAAGAATTTGTCTCCCGATGAACGCAAGATAGAAGAAGAAAAAATTCAAAGAGGAATAGCGCAGGTTCGCGATTATACAATAGAGGCCGGTAAATATTGGACTAAAAAAACTTCTGATATTCATAGGCTATATATTGCACAAAAGTTAAAAAATATAACTCCAAAACATATTGATAATCCAAGCTATGTGTATAAAGAGATTGCAAAATTATCTGATAATAAAAACTTTCCATCTTCTCTAAAATATGATATTACTCAGGATGAAGTAGCAAATGTTTTACAAGGCTTTTACAGAGGCCCAAGGACTTTGCCTGAAGATAATAAACATGATCAGGTTTTACGTGAAATAATGAATTTCCATCTTGATAGTTTAGAATTTGGTTCAAATATCCTTTCTGTATTGTCTTCTCCTTATATTTCAAAAAGAGCGAATAATCTTGATGAAGTTGGAGTTTCTCGTTTTGATTTGTATAAATCAGAAAATCCTAATTTGCAGGATAAATATTCTCAGACTTACGCAAAAACCGAAAAAATACTTGATACAAAAATATATTCGTATGTGATGAAAGCATTAGAAAATGTTGATAAAAAATTGCCAACAGATAAAAAATTATTTAATGGTGAAGAAGTTACAGAATTTGGTAAATATGTTTTGCCTTTAGTTGTGCCTTCTATGACCAAATATGTTTTTGCAAAAGCGCTAGTTCCTACTTTGGAAACTCAAATTAATTCCAAAACCGGTGAAATTTCTTATGATTATAATAAAATGAGAAATGTTCATATGGAAACATTGGGTATTAAAAACCCTGTCTCAGTTCAGGATGAAGCGGATGAACTTTTGAATGTTATATCTTCCGGTATCTCAAGATTATCTTCAACATCTGAAATTGAGGATAGTATATTCAAGACAATTTCAAATACTACATTACAAGGTCTACAACTGGCAGATTTAATTATTGATAAAACTCAATCAGGTTTGGATTGGCGAATTGATGCGACAAAAGATGTTGCTGATATTGAGTCTTTAAGAAACAATAATGCAAGTTTTGAGGATGTATGGCAGCAAGTTACGGATTTTTGGAAAAGTTTTGTAAATGGTGTTGTATCTCAAAATCCGAATTCATATATAGTTGCCGAAGTTACGGATGAAATGGATTTACATAGATCTGATTTCTCACATAAATATGCTAAATATCCAAATTATTCTGATATAAATAAAAAATTCTTAAGAGAAACAGGCATTACTTCTACTGCAAATTATACTTATTTGTTTAATGATTTGTCTAAAATGTTTACGAAATCTCCTGAGGATGCAACATACGTTCCTGAAAACGACATTGCCGACAAAATGATGGATATTTTAATTTCTCGTGATTTGCCATTTTTAAAATATGGTCCTTTGGAATCCGTGTTGTATTCATATACTTTTATTGGAAACCATGACAAGCCGAGAATGTTACATTGTGCTGCTATGGATATGAATTTGTTCTATGCGAATTTGAATGATGTAAATAACAGAGAATATCGAAAACTCGCTTATATGATTGTGAATAACAAGTATCTTGATAATATTTCTGATGCGGAAGTAGATTCGTATGATTATTCAAATGTATCTCCAAAGGCTGTGGCTATGGGTATTTCTATATATAAAGCAGCAATGGATGTTTTGAATGGCGAATATTCTGCTAAATTATCCGAAACGGAATTTAAGCAAGCATTTGAGGCCATTAGTCTTTCTGTTACAGATTTGGTATCAGGTCGATATATGGGAGAAAGTTTTAATCCTGACGCATTTGGAGTAAATCCTTTTGATGTAAATATAAATTCTGTTATTAATCAAGCTAAAAAATATCATGATTTTCCTAATCGTATAGGAAACGATTTTTCAGATAAAGTCTTTGAAAAGGTTATGGATCCTGCAATTTCAAAACTTTTAGGTATGATGAAGTATCTTGTTGCACTCCCAGGCATGCCAACAATGTTTGATGGGGATGATTATGGTGCAACAGGTTATGAAACTAAGACTAAAAATATTTATATTAAAGGCCGCCAAAAGCGTCATGAAGAGTGGATTGATGTTGATAATTCAAAGTATAAGAGTTTTATTGATAAGCACAAAAAAGAATTTGATGAAGTTATGGCAATTCGCTCTAATCCGAAGTGTAATGCATTAAACAATGGAGCTCCGTTTGTTCTTCCTTTGCAGTGCGCGTATAGAGCAGGTAATTATAACAGCGGTGAGGGTGATATCCAGGTTCCTGCATTGTTTAGAAAATCCGCAGACGGAAGAATGGCAATTAGCTTGTTTAATCCCGCTAAACAACATAAAGATCCAAGTAAATACGACAAATTTGATTATAGTGAATATTATTCTCCTGAACATTTACAATTAAAAGAAATCAGACTAAATTACGGCAAAGGCGGTGTATTTATGGATGGTTCAATGGGGGTAGGAATTACCGGTCTGAAATCGGGTACTATTTTTTATAATGCAAACAATCCTGAAGAGGTATATGAAGTTAAATTGTCAAAAGGATATTATTACTTAAAGCGTAAAGATGATAAATTAATAGATTTAAATGATTCTACATTAGTTTTATATAGTTCCGGTGATAAACAATTATCTTTTACAGGAAGCGCAATCAGTCCATCTTCAAGATATGTCTCATCTGTTTATTCAAAGATGGCAAATGCCGCTGTATTAGGTGAAAAATTATTAATATACAAATAAAATCGTGGCAACATTTATTTTATTTGGTTTTAATAATACTGTGACAGTAAATTGAAAGGATAATAATATGAATATCACTCCGGTAAACAACAATCAATCATTCGCAGGCAGATACTTGTATACATTTGATAATGCATCCCAAAAAAATAGATTTCATAATCAAATGAAAAAAGATATCGTGTTCGTAAATGATCACGCAGTATTAGAAGACCCTCGTTTTAATGATACTTTGTTATTATTAACAGGACAAGATTACGAAGATTATAAACTTATGTCGAATTTTATTAAGGTAAAAAATCCTGTTATGGATAAATCAATATATACAGAGGAATTATATAATACCTTTGCAAAGAATGCTGATGTTGTTGACTTGCAAGGGGAAGAGTTTGTCGCACAAATATAAGTTTAAATAAAGGATAAATTTATAAAGCGTGAAATTCGATTTAAGAATTTCACGCTTTTTAAGTTCTTATATAAAGCAAACTATGTTGCAAATCTAAAGTGTGCTAAATCTCCGTCTTGCATAACGTAATCTTTGCCTTCAAGTCTTGTTACCCCTTTTTCTTTGCAGGCATTATACGAACCGAGCTCTATAAAGTCTTTGCATGGGGTGATTTCTGCTCGTATAAAACCTTTTTCAAAGTCTGTGTGGATTACTCCTGCCGCTTGAGGTGCTTTTGTACCTGCTGTGATGGTCCAAGCCCTGACTTCTTTTTCTCCTGCGGTTATGAATGTGCGAAGTTTTAACAAATTATAAACGGATTTAATCATTCTATTTATACCGCTGTCTTCTATACCAAGATCATTGAGGTATTCTTGTGCTTCTTCTTTTCCAAGTTCAGCTAGTTCTTCTTCGATTTTTGCGGTGATTATAACCATTTCTGCTCCATGTTTTGTTGCATATTCTTGAACTTTCTTTGTATAATCGTTACCGTCTTTAAGGTCGTATTCAGATACATTGGCGCAGTATATAACCGGTTTTGTTGACATTAAATTAAGCATTTTTACAACCGGTATTTCTTCCTCATTAAAATGTTCATTAATATCTATAAAAGTGCAGTTTTGCAGTAATTCCATTAATTTATTTAATACGTCATTCTCAAGAACTGCAGCCTTATCTCCGCCCTTTGCAACTTTTGAAATCTTTGCAAGACGTCTTTCAACAGATGCCATATCCGCCAGCGCAAGCTCTGTATTAATTGTTTCTATATCGCTAATAGGGTCAACTTTGCCTGAAACGTGAATTGTATTATCATCATCAAAGCATCTTACAACTTGAATAATCGCATCAACTTCTCTGATATTTTGTAAAAACTGGTTTCCAAGTCCTTCACCTTTGCTTGCGCCTTTTACAAGGCCTGCAATATCTACGAATTCAATTGCTGTGGGTATTATATTTTCTGTCTTGCAGAGCTTTGCAAGTATTGGTAATCTCTCATCCGGAACTTCAACTACCCCAATATTAGGCTCTATTGTGCAGAACGGATAATTCGCACTCTGAGCATTCCTTGAACTTGTTAAAGCATTAAATAAAGTTGATTTACCTACATTCGGCAATCCTACAATTCCTGTTCTAAGCATTATTTATATTTCCTCTTTGTGTACCTTTATAAATTTTACCCCAAAAGGTTATAAAAATCACTCATTTTAAACTATGTTAAGTTATGTAAATCAGTTATATACGATTTAAGCAATTTTGCAATACATTTATACTTTATATATATGTAAGGGAAATATATTAAATTATTAGGGGAATTAAAGAGATGAATGCGTCTGGGGCAATCGCTGAGTTAATGGCGTCAAAACAAGAGGAAATATATTATTCAATTGAAGACTATCTATATGATGTCGAGAGTTCGGAAGTAACCGCTCAATATTTGGATATATATATGTAAAAGATTTAAGGGAGAAATATTTATTTCTCCCTGATGATAGGGGAAAATGAAATGGATGATTTAAATAATAATTTAATAAAATTCGAACTTGAGAGTTATGAAATGTTCACTACTTCAAAAATTGATGCAAGTTCATATTTACAAAGTATCACTCCTGATTGTATAGATAAATATTCTGCTCGCGAGGCAATGTTAACAGTCAGAGAGTTAGCAAAAGATTTATCCTCAAAAGAAGTTGAATGTGAAAGCGAAGCTAAAGCTATTGAAGCAAAAATTGAAAAAAGATTTAGAGCAAAGAATTTCTATTCATTAGTTCGTAAATGCTCAAATATTTAAAAGCTGAAAATAGGGAAAAAGAAAAGGCTGAAACGTAATGTTTACGGCCTTTTTTATTGTTTATATTATTGTAAAGTTATATTACAAATATATACTAAATAAGTAAAAAATAGGCAATTTTTTAATCAAAAAATACTTTATATATATGTCGGGGAAATATTAATAGGGAAAATTAAAGGAGAAAAAAAAATGGCAAGAGTACTTATTTCAATGCCGGAAAGATTTTTAGACGAGATTGACTCTGTAGCTTCAACAGAAAATCGTACACGTTCAGAGTTAATTCGTGAGGCTCTTAGAACTTATATGTATAGAAGCCAACTAAGAAACGGCAAAAAAGCGTCATCTAACGCAGAAATTTTAGATGCATTACTCGGTTAATGAATTTTATTAAAGGGGAAAATGATGAAAAAGAACAATTATGAAATGACTACTGTGTACAATTATGTTCGGCTGCTAGACAATGGCTTATCCGAGAAAGAAGAAAAATTAAGATCTTCAGTTGAAAGATATTTGTACGACCTAAATAGAGCAAGAGAAAATGCTTTATTATTGGAGCAGTTACTCGCATAATTGACTTCTTTGGATATTGAGTTTCTCATGTAATTGGTTTAAGGAAGAAAAAAAATACTCTGGTAATAAAACCAGAGTATTTTTTTAGCTATATTAAATAAAATTATTATTCTATAATTTTATCAACAACGCCGGCACCAACAGTTCTGCCACCTTCACGGATAGCAAATCTCATACCTTCTTCGATAGCTACAGGGTTAATCAAAGTAACTTCCATAACTACGTTATCACCAGGCATTACCATTTGACCGTCGAATTTGATTTCACCGGTAACGTCAGTTGTTCTGATATAGAATTGAGGTCTGTAACCAGGGAAGAATGGAGTGTGACGTCCGCCTTCATCCTTAGTTAAAACGTAAACGTTAGCTGTGAAGTGAGTGTGTGGGTGGATTGAACCAGGTTTACATAAAACTTGACCACGTTGGATTTCAGTTTTATCAATACCACGAAGCAATGCACCAATGTTGTCACCTGCTTGACCTTGATCAAGAGATTTTCTGAACATTTCAAGACCTGTAACTGTAGTTTTCTTAGTTTCGCCTAAACCAACTAATTCAACTTCATCACCAACTTTAACAACACCACGTTCTACACGGCCTGTAGCAACAGTACCACGACCGGTAATTGAGAACACGTCTTCAATCGGCATCAAGAATGGCTTGTCCAAATCACGTTCTGGAGTTGGGAAGTAAGAATCGATAGCATCCATCAATTCCCAAATTTTATCAACCCATTTATCTTGTCCTCTTTGAATATTTGGATTAGCTTGAACAGCTTCCAAAGCTTTCAAAGCTGAACCATGAATGAATGGAATGTTGTCTCCGTCGAATTCGTATGAAGAAAGAAGTTCTCTAACTTCCATTTCAACTAATTCTAATAATTCAGGGTCATCAACCATATCACATTTGTTCAAGAATACTACCAAGTTAGGAACACCAACCTGTCTTGCTAACAAGATGTGTTCACGAGTTTGAGGCATAGCACCATCAGTTGCAGCAACAACAAGAATAGCACCGTCCATTTGAGCAGCACCTGTAATCATGTTTTTAACATAGTCAGCGTGGCCCGGGCAGTCTACGTGTGCATAGTGTCTTGCATCTGTTTCATATTCTACGTGAGCTGTAGCGATTGTAATACCTCTTGCTTTTTCTTCAGGAGCAGCATCGATTTCATCGAATTTTTTTGCGTCTGCTTTACCTGCAGCTGCCATAACGCCAGTAATTGCAGCTGTTAATGTTGTTTTACCGTGGTCAACGTGGCCGATTGTACCTACGTTAACGTGCGGTTTCGTACGTTCATACTTTTCACGTGCCATGAGATTAGTCTCCTTTTCTTTGTCTACTATATATACTATTGTGAATTTAGTATCTACACTACTTTTATTCTAGTTGCTCATAATTTTTTGTCAAGATTGTAATCATGATTATCAAATTTTAAAATAATTGTAAAGAAATGTAACAATATTTTTGTCTTTCTGCAATTCCGTCATTAAAAAATACTTTATATAAATAAGTACGATTATGATATTGGAGGAATATGCTATGAGCTATCAAGCAATAAACGGGATATCAGGTAACGATTATGAAAAAGGATCTAATCCGGTTCAAAAATTGAAAAAATTTCTAAACCAGTATACGAATGTTGTTGGTCAGATTGCAACAGGAAAACCTATAAATAGTATATTCGCAGACTATTTCAAACCATCCGGAGCATCAGATGCAACAGCTGCATCTCAATTCTAGGTTTAAAATTATTATTTTTATATTAAAATAGTCCTTGGTAATCCAAAGGGCTATTTTTATGTTATTAACGGTTGATATAGGTAATACAAATATAACTTTAGGTATTTTTAACGGCGATACGTATTATAAAGAATTTCGTTTACCTTCAGATAGAAATTTAAGTCAAGAGGATTATATATCGTTGTTGAAAGAGTTATTAAAAGATTTAGATATCGATGGTTGTGTAGTCGCATCTGTTGTTGAAGAACTTGATGCAAAGATGAAATATGCACTTGATGAGGTCTTATCACTAAATTCAATTTTTATTTCCGGAACAATGGATTTGGGTGTTGGTGTAATTTCAGATACTCCGGAAGAAATCGGTGCTGATAGATTGGCTAATGCGGCTGCGGTTACGGATTTCAAGGGCGCACCGGTTATAATTGTCGATTTCGGCACGGCTACTACTTTTGATATTTTAAATGAAAAAGGTGAGTTTTTTGGCGGTATTATTGCTCCGGGGGTAAAAACACAACTGAAATCTTTAGAGCAAGCGACTTCAAAACTTCCGTTGATTGAGGCTAAGGAGTCTCCGGCAGCAATAGCATATAATACGGAGGATGCTATTTTATCCGGTGTGGTACGAGGCAGTGCTTGTATGGTCGATGGGCTAATTATTCAATGTGAAAAAGAACTGGGACAAAAAGCGAAATTAGTTGCAACAGGAGGTTTATCAGGGCTTATATGCCGCTATGTTACTCGTAAATTCGACAGAATTGACCCTATTCTCACGTTAAAAGGATTAAAAACTATTTATTCAAATCTTAAGTAAGTGTTTAAATAGGTACGTGGTCAGAATATACAAGACTTGCCCAGTTTTCGAAGTAACTGATTTGTGTTGCACTTCCTGTTCTAATGTATATTTTATTCAGTTTGCCCGCATTTATATCTAATGCAGCACAAATTGCTGCTTGTATAACATCTGGATGGGTAACAATAATAATGCGATTCCCAATATTTTCGTTAACAAGTTTATCTATTACAACTTTAATTCTATTTACAAACTCTACTCCGCTTTCTCCTCCGGCTTGAGTTTTTTCTTCCGGATAATCAATCATATCTTTCAAGCCTGTCGGATATTTATCCAAAATTTGAGAAAAAGTCATGCCGTTCCACTGCCCGCATTCTCTTGGGGTTAAGTCTTCTAATACTTCATAATCAGTTTTAAATAATTTGGATACCATTGTAGCCGATTGTAGAGTTCTTAGAGAAGGAGAAGTGTATATTGCATCATTTTTTACCCCTCTTTTTTTGAGGTAACTTATAATGTTTTTCATTTCGTCCACGCCTGATTCTGACAAAGGCGGATAATTATCAGCATCTGAAAATCTGCCTTCTTCGGAATATATTGTTGCTCCGTGGCATATAAATGTAATTTTGCATTTTCTGTTGAAATACATTTTTCCCTCTCAATCTTTTTAATAATTATAGCATAGTTTTTATTTTTAGGTTAACATTATATCAAAGGAGACATTTTATTATGAAGGGAAAAGCGTTTAAATTTGGAGACAATATTTCAACAGATCATATTGCACCTGGGCGTTTGTACCATTTGCGTTCTGATTTGAATGAATTTGCAAAACATGTTTTGGAAGATGCGGATGAAACTTTTGCATCTCGTATGACCAAAGGTGATTTCGTTGTAGCGGGAAATAATTTCGGATTAGGTTCTTCAAGAGAACATGCTCCGCGTATTATGAAAATAGCAGGAGTTGGTGCTGTTCTTGCCAAATCTTTTGCCCGAATTTTTTACAGAAACGCTATTAATATCGGATTACTTGCAATAGAATGTGACACGGATTCTATTGATGATGGTGATGAATTAGATTTAGATATAGAAAAAGGGATAATAACAAATTTAACTAACGGTACTATAATTCAAATAGAACCGCTTCCGCCTGTTATGATAAAACTGTTAAATGACGGCGGATTGGTCGAACATATAAAGAAAAACGGTGATTTTAAGCTAACTGATTAGTACAAATGCTACTAAAACTTAATAATTTGTGTTTTTTCTGAATTAGTTATATTCTAAAATAGATTTTTATAAAGGGGAGACATTATGAATATACAAGAACGATTGGATAGTATAAATGCTGTTATAAAAAATATTGCCGAGTTTATTCAGGTACATAAAGATATTAAAGACGATTTTAATGAGTACTTAAAGACTATCGGGCAGAACTCAAAAAATGGTATACCTTTGCAATCTGCTTGTTTTAGTTATATCCTCGAGCGTAATTTGGGTGAAGATTTAAAAAGTATTCCCGAGTTATATTTAGAAAATAATAAGCAACTTGATAAAGAAACAAAAGAAGTTGTAGAAGCATTGGAAAATTCTATATCTTCGGTTTTTGAAATTAAGCGTATTACAAAAACAGGTTTTGATTTGTTAAATATTGTCAACGAAAGACGTTATATGGTTACGTCTTTGATGAAGATGACTACATTCCGCGGTGTTGGAGCAGGAGAATTCATCATTGCTCGTATAGTTGAAATTAATGGGGACCATTTTTTGCTTGAAATTTCCGGAATATTACCTGAAAAACGCAAAACAGATGCTTATCGTTTTGCGGTCGCAAAAATTATTCAAAATCCTGAACTTGTTTATTTAGATAACCCTGAGAAGCAGAAAGAAATAGAGCAGGATGTAGCTGAAGTTTATGACAAGTTTGTTGAATTTTTTGGCAAAACCGAAATTATTACAACTAATAAATGTGCGGATGAATTAATCGGATTGTTTAATGATTATGCAGAGGACGGAACTAAGTCTGATTATTCTAATTTGGTGCAAGAACCTGAAAAATTTGAATTTTTCAATGTTAATGAATTCAATAATTCTTACGACAACTTTTTAGAAAATTCCCTTGGCGGATTTTCTTCCCATAAAGAAACATATGATGTCGGTATTATTTACGATAAAGAGTTAGGATTGTATGCAATTCCTTTTTACGGTACATTTAATAAAATTTTTGAAGAAAAGGATTATACAAAAGTTACAAATTATGATGCTTGTATAAAATATTTCTTGCTAAATGACAAATTTAGTGCAAATTTGATAAGAAATGTTGCTCAAAAACATTCTAACTTTATGGAAATAGTTAATTCTGTTTTGGGTAAGAACTATACATTGGATGAATTGCTAAATAAGTATAAACGCAGATATGTAAGTAACAAGATTATTTCTTCAACTACTGTGCTGTACAGATCAAATGCCTTTTCTAATACGTTAGGTATTATTGAAGAAGATGAGGCAAAGCCGAAAATTGATACAAGTAAAAAGATTGGCAGAAATGAGCTTTGTCCATGCGGCAGCGGCAAGAAATATAAAAAATGCTGCGGAGCGAATGTGTAATTCCAAATATATTAAATTATGATTAAACAGTTAAGATTAAAAGATTATATTTTAATAGATGAATTAGTTGCAAATTTTGACAGCGGTTTAAATATTATTACCGGAGAAACCGGTGCGGGCAAAAGTATTCTTATAAACGCTATTGATCTTGTTTTTTCTTCTCGTGTATCAAAGGATGTTATAAAAACAGGAGCCGAAAAAGCTATTATTGAAATCGTGCTTGAAAACAACAGGCATGATTTATCTTGTTTATTTCAAGAAAACGGAATAGATAATTTAGGTAATGAAATAATTATCTCAAAAGAAATTACTCAAAATGCAGTTCGCTCAAGGATAAATGGAACTCTTGTAAACCAAGAATTATTAAAAAATTTAAGAACTTTGTTTGTTGATATTCATTCGCAGCATCAAACTTATACATTTTTGCAGCCTCAGTATCATATAAATCTTTTGGATTCTTATGCAAAAGATTTGTATGGTGACATTTTAGATGTATATAAATTAAAATATAAAGAGTATGAAAATCTTTTAAAAGAACTGGAAAATGCAAAAAACAGTGCAAATGCTACAGAATCTCAAATAGAATTTTTAAAATTCCAAATAAATGAAATAGAAGAAGCAAATATTCAGTCAGAAACGGAAGATACTGATTTGGAGGCAGAGCTAGAAGTTCTTGCAAATGCAGAAAAGTTGAAAGAACTTACGGGAAGCGCATATTGGGCGTTGAATGGGGATGATGGCTCTATATTGGAAGGGCTTTCAAAAATTAAATCTGATGTTGTAAAAGCTTCGGGGTTTGATGCAAAACTGGAGGATATTACTTCTCAATTTAATGATGCTTCTGAAGCATTAAAGGAAATTGCTTCATCTTTGCGAGATTACAGTCAAAATTTAGATAATGATACTCAGCGATTAAACGATATACAAGAAAGGCTATTTATTCTTGACAAGTTGAAACGTAAATATGGAGGGAGTCTTGAATCTGTATTAAAATCTTATGCGGATTTTTCTAACGAACTTTCCGGTATTGAGTATTCTTCTAAAAATGTTAATGAATTATCTGAAAAAATTAATAAACAGAAAAACGAGTTGTATAGTATTGCATCCGAAATCAGTTCACATCGAAAAGATTATGCTCAGGTATTGTCTACTCTTATTCAAGACAAATTAGCCTTTTTAGAACTTCCAAAAGCCAGATTTGAAATTAGGGTTTTGCCTAAAGATTTATCTCCAAGCGGAATAGATGATGTTGAATTTTATATTTCTACAAATATTTCTGAAGAGCTTCGTCCTCTTGCAAAAGTCGCTTCCGGCGGCGAAATTTCTCGTGTAATGCTTGCAATTAAGTCTATTTTTGCTTCAAATGATGAAATTGATACTGTCATTTTTGACGAAATTGATACCGGCATATCCGGGCATGCAAGCCAAAGTGTAGCGGATGAAATTCTCAATTTGAGTAAGAGTCACCAGATAATGGTTATTACCCATCAAGCTATTATTGCTTCTAAGGCAGATAAACATTTTTATGTAAGAAAATCACAGCAGGATGTGACAAAAGTTGAAGTGTATGTTTTGACCGGTGATAATAGAGTAAAAGCACTTGCAGAACTTGCAGGCGGCGATATAAATGAACAGTCTATCGAATTTGCAAAATCTCTGATATCCTAATTGTATAATACTTGTTATACACCTCAAAAAGTGCTATAATTATTATGTAGCAATTGGAGGATATGTATGAGTTTTTCTGATTTTCATAATAAAGGGTTTACTCTTGTAGAGTTACTTCTTGCGATGGTTATTGTTGCAGTAATTGCGGCATTAGTTGTTCCGGCGTTATCTACAAGGTATCAGCGTATGCTTATGCAGCGTTCGTATGATAAGTATGTTGTAAATCTTATGGATTTAGTAGGGCGTTTGCCGATGATTGAAAATGTATCATCTTTTGACCAAACTTCATTATACCAACCTGTTGGGCTCAATGATTTATCTACAGATTTACTTAAAAAGTCCTCTGAAAAATTCTTAAAAAATAATTTCAAAATTGTTGAGTATTGCGGAAATTACCAAGCAAATTTCTTAAGCGGAAATTCTTGCTTGCCTAGTAGTTATATGAGTCAAGAAGTTACAAATAACGGTACTAATAAAAAAGTGACCGATTTGTCTGATTCAGATGAAGACAAGTTATCTGTATATTCGTGTGCCAAAATTAAAGGAGGGGCAGTATTGTGTATTCGCCCTCAGGTACTTTTGAGAACGGAAGAAACTGGAGCAAACCATTCCGGTGTCGATTCGCATCCTGCGACGAAGAGTGTTACCGGCTGGATTGATTTAAATGGTAAAAAAGGCCCAAATACTATCGGTCTTGATATGAGAGAATTTTCGCTGCCACGTCAACGTGTTTCACTTTCAAGAAGTATAACAGAAGTTTCTACTTCTAATGTCAGCGATTATTCTTGGGAATGCAGCGATACTTCAAAATATCAGCCTCTATGTTGCGCAGGATGGTTAGATAATAATACTGCATGGAATAAAATAAGTAAAGATGTAAAGATTGCCTGCTGTAATTATACTCAAGGCGAAGATTCAAAATGGAAAAAGGGCTCTAAGTGCTGTAAACTGGGTGTAACCGCGCATGCAAAAGCTGATGAGTGCGGTGTTATTCTGCCTGATGTTAAACCTGACGATCCGGGGGTTGTAAAACCTGACGATCCGGGAGTACTTGATCCTATTGATGGTGGCGGCCTAAAACCGATTGATGTAGGGGGACGCATTGATTTTGGGGATGTAAAACCTATAAAACCTTAAGTAGACCCGCCTATTACTCTGTGTATTCATAAAAAGGCATAATAAAATCCGGTAATACGTATTACCGGAAATGAATTAGATGAAAGATTTAGTTTTCGATATAATCTTTGAAATGTCGTGTATCTTTATTGTGCCTAAGTTTTTTCAATGCGCAGTCTTCTATTTGCCTAATTCGTTCTTTTGAATATCCCATAAGATTACCTACTTCAAAAAGTGTCTTAGGATTTTCCTTTCCTAGTCCAAATCGCTCTTTTAAGACTTGTTTTTCGCGTTCGGTCAAGATGTTTAAGAGCTCAGGCATTTGTTCTTTTAAGCAGTAATTCTTTACTTCAATTTCCGGTTGATTGCATGTCTTGTCTTCAATAAAGTCACCAAGGCATAAATCGTCTGTAATATTTGTTTCCAAACTGATAGGATCAGGGGTAATTGATTCTTTTATTTTTGCAAGGCTTTTGACTGTTATATTAAGGTACTCCGCAATTTCATCATCAGTCGGCTCCCTGTCAAATTTTTCCGTCAGATACTCTAGTGCAGATTTGTATTTTTTTATTTTATCTATCATGTGGATTGGAATTCTTATTGAGCGGGAACTGTTTGCTATCGCACGCACAAGTGCCTGTTTAATCCACCATGTTGCATACGTTGAAAATCTAAAGTTTTTTGTATAATCAAATTTCTCAGCTGCCCTCATTAATCCGATTGCCCCCTCTTGCAGCAAGTCCATAAATAACACCCCGTGTCCCACGTATTTTTTTGCAACACTTACAACAAGACGCAAGTTCGCCTGCACAAGTTTTCTTTTAGCAATATTATCTTTCTGCTCTTTTATAAGCTTCCCCAACTCTTTTTCCTGCTCCGGTTTAAGAAGTTTTATTCTGCCGATATCTTTCAAATAACATTGCAAAATATCATCTTCTACCACCACATTGCTAAAAGTTTTTATTTCCTCTTCTTCTGCTTCACTCTCAATATTGAGCTTTTCATAATCCAACACTTCTGTACTCATTCTCTCCTCCAATTTCCTTATATACTTTTAGACGATGAAAATATAAAAAAGTTTCAATATATCTCTTGACAGAAAAATATGTTCTTGCTAGTATAAATCTTGCACAGGGTACAAGCCTTGTTTATAGCTGAAAAATAAATAGTTATAAGGGCGTTTAGCTCAGTTGGTAGAGCGTCTCCCTTACAAGGAGAGGGTCATAAGTTCGAGTCTTATAACGCCCACCATAAAAAAAAGAGGTCATAGACCTCTTTTTTTTATGTCGGCCAATAAGCCTCGAAATGCAAAATGTCTTTTATAACATTTTGCCCTCGTCAGTCGACTATGTCGACATACTTGATTTGTATGTTTCGAGCTCCCTGCTCTCAACAACAACTCAAGCATTATAATGCCCACCATAAAAAAGAGATCATAGACCTCTTTTTTATTTTACATTATTTATTACAACTGAAAATATTATTGAAAATTTTAATTAAAAGTTGTATAATCTACTATGTGACTTAGTTTATAAGAAGAGGATTTAAATATATGAAGCTTCATATGCAGATACTTATTGCTTTAGGTTTGGGAATTAAGCGAAACTGGCATATATTTTTTGGTATTATAGCCGGTATAGTTTTAGGAATTTTCTTGCACTCACATGAAAATCCTTGGGTCTCAAATATTTTAGTATTTATTGGACAAGTATTTATAAGACTTATTCAGATGGTGGTCATTCCGCTTGTTGTATCTGCAATAATTATAGGTATAACAAGTGTTGGAGATAATAAGCAGCTTGGCAAATTTGGAACAAAAATGGTTTTATACTACGGTATTTTAACTACCATTGCTGTTACTATCGGAAGCTTTTTGGCTTTATTTATGAAGCCCGGAAGCGGAGCTGCTCATTATATTTCTGATAATGTTGCTTCCGGAGTGCAATCGGCTGTATCTGCTGCATTGGCAGAGCAACACGGTAATATCTTAAATCTATTTTTAGGATTCATACCTGAAAATCCGATGGAAGCCTTTGCTCATGGGCAGATGGTTCCGATTATATTGTTTGTTGTGATTTTTGCTCTTGCTCTTGCAAAAGTCGGGGATGTGAATAGACCGATTGTGTCGTTCTTTGAATCTGTATTCGCAGCTACTATGAAAATAACTGATTGGATTATGTTATTTGCTGCTCCCGGTGTTTTTGCTCTTACGGCAAGTTCAATTTCAAGTTTTGGTATGGATATTTTTGAACCTATTGCAAAATATTTATTTGTTCTGCTTATAGGTTTTGGTATACAGATGTTTATGGTTTATCCGATATTTTTAAGATGTTTTTCAAAGGTTTCTGCACCTATGTTATTTTCTGCGATTGCGGAGGCTACAATGGTTGCTTTCGGTACGGCAAGCTCATCTGCGACTTTGCCTTTAACTATTGCGTGTTGCGAAAAACGCGGAATATCTCATAAAATATCAAGCTTTGTATTGCCGCTTGGTGCAACTTTGAATTTTGACGGAACTGCTCTTTTGCAAACGGTTGCTGTTATATTCTTAGCTCAGGCTTATCAGGTGCATTTGACTCCATTTTTGATTATAGAAATTGCGGTACTTGCTATTATTGCGTCCAGTACTTGTGCCGGTATCCCTGGGGGCGGATTAATTACGATAGCTTTAATTCTTAACGGAATGGGATTAAGCCCTGAACAACTTGCAGCAGGATTTGCATTCTTATTTACTATTGAAAGAATAACGGATATGTTAAGAACAACATTAAATGTAACATCTGATGCTGTTGTTGCTGCTGCTATTGCAGATAATGAAAATGAAATCAATTATGATTTGTTAAATAATCCAAATGCGTATGAAGAAATAGCATAAGGCGGTATAAATGGGGTTTTATTTTAAAAAAAGTATTAAAATCGGGCCATTCAGAATAAACTTTTCCAAATCCGGAATTAGTGTTTCATTGGGAGTGAAAGGTGCGAGTGTCAACGTTGGACCTAAAACGAGTTCTATAAATCTTGGCCGCAAAGGTGTTTATTACAAGAAAAGTGTTAGTACTAAAAAACTTTTAAACAAAAAAAATAAATAAATTTGTGATATATTAATTCTATGAAGAATAAGATAGGTTTTTGGGGGTATCCTCATCCTGAAGTGATAAAACGTGTTAGTACTGAGTATCCGAATGCTCAGTGGTTTGATTTAGACTTTGATTTGTCAGATCAAGTTCCGGATGCGAATATTTTACCTGAGAGCTATTGCAAGATTATCAAACAAATAATTAATAATTCAATTTATTATAGAGATGAAATTATAAAAATAATTGCACCTATTGGCAAAGACAAGTGTGATAGCGGTTGGTTTGCAGCTCAGCTTCTTAAGGATATGAATTTTGATGTTGAGGAAACAGTTTTTGAATCATTTGAATACAGAAAACCGCTTGTTATTTCAACGAGTAATATGCCTTTATATGATAAAATAACTACGATTACGGCAAATATTGTAAAGCCGGATAAATATTTTTTGCCAGAAAAATTTTCTCAAATTGATGCGCAATTCGGCTTTTGGGGGGTTCCTCCTAATGATTTGGATATTTTAAAGTTATTCCCTGATAATACGCATGTTTATGGTTGGACAAGGTGTGTTGAAGCGGGCGTTCCTGCAGATATAGATTTAGAAATGTATGTTGATGAAGATATTCCGACAGTATTTTATGCACAGTCATTTTGTGCAAAAGCTCAGCTTGCAAAATATTTAGCAAATAAATATAACGGTTTGTATATTGATATTGATGATTATGCTACAAATTCAGTACGTGCTAAAATTGAAGCTTTTCTTCGCTTAAGATAGTTATTATGATATGTAAAGGCGGTTCTTGTTTTTAATTTTTCATTATATAAAATAGTATTGTACGATGTGTATTGGTTATAAAAGGTATATATGATTAAGTTAGACTATAGGCGCGCTGATGCAAAGATAATAGGTGCAGAACACGGTTTGAATATAGCCGAAGAGTTTGAAAATTATAAAGAACAAATTGCTAATATTATATTAGATTTAAATAAGAGAAAAGATAAACCCTCTCAAGGTTTGCAGTGGATGAATTTGGGATACAGCGAAGAAACAGCATGGTATGTAAAAGAGTATGCTGCCTTGGTTGAGAACAGGTTTGATAATATATTGGTGCTAGGTATCGGCGGCTCTGCGCTTGGCGGTTTGGCTGTTACGGAGGCATTATTAAAGCCATATTGGAATTTTTTGTCTAAAGAACAGAGAAATAATTTCCCTAGGATTTTCTTTTTGGATAATATTGATCCTGATTCTATGGAAGCATTGCTTGAGATGCTTGATTTGAAGAAAACGTTGGTTAATGTTATTACAAAGTCAGGTGATACTGCTGAAACGATGGCTCAATATATGATTTTGAAGGATCGTTTGGAAAAAGAATTAGGTGATGATTACAGAAAAAATATTGTTGCTACAACTGACAAAAGGACAGGGATATTAAGACAGATTTCCGAACAAGAGGGATATAAAACGTTTGTAGTTCCTGATGATGTAGGCGGAAGATTTTCGGTATTTTCTGCCGTTGGTTTGCTGCCATTTGCTCTTGTAGGTATTGATATTGATGAAATCGTAAACGGTGTTAAAGATATGGATTTAGCATTAAAAAATACTGATATTTATCACAATATCGCTGCACAGAATGCTTTGATTCATTATCTTTTAGATGTAAAAAAGGGTAAAAATATTTCTGTTATGATGCCTTATTCAAGCCGTTTGAAATATGTTTCCGACTGGTATGCGCAGTTGTGGGCTGAATCATTGGGAAAAAATAAAAATTTAAACGGAGAAGATGTTCAAGTAGGTCCTACCCCTGTAAAAGCTCTTGGTGCGACAGATCAGCATTCTCAGATTCAGTTGTTTAATGAGGGACCAAATAATAAAGTTATAGATTTTATAAGGGTAGAAAATTTTGATACAAATTTGGAAATACCAAAGATTTTTGAATACACGGGAATCGGTTATCTCGGCGGTAAGACTATGAATAGTCTTATGAACGCTGAAGCAGATTCTACAAAAATAACTTTATCCGATTATTCAAGACCAACAGTTACTATCAGTGTTGATAAAATTACAGGTTATAATATGGCTCAGCTTTTGTACATGTTTGAAGTACAAACAGCTATTGCAGGCGCATTGTATAATGTAGATGCCTTTAATCAGCCTTCTGTTGAACAAGGGCGTAATTATACTTATGGGGTAATGGGTCGTGCAGGATATGAAGGTTCAGCCCAAGTTTTGCACGAAAAAATGATGATTGTTTAATTTTTGACATTGTTAAATAATTTATTATATATTTTAACAAGGTATAGAGATGAAATTTTTAAGCAGTTTCTTAATTTTTATATTTATGTTTGGTGCTCTTTTTGCTTGCAGTCCAAATTCTCAAGCAGAGGAAACAAAGCTTTTAACGGCAACTATAACAAAAGTCCCTCAATCCTTTTACGGGACATGGCGCGTTGAGTCAAAACGCATTGATACTGATAGTCCTGCGGTATTTAAAGAAAATAGTTTAGATATATGGAACTTATCAAGAACATTTGACGTCATAACATTAAGTAATCCATTTAACGGTGCGAAAGCTGAAATTATATTGGATAGAGTTGATACTAATTATATTGTTTTCACCAAGAAAGGTAAATATGGTCAGAAAATTCTAACTGATACTGTGGAATTAAAGCTTGACGGAGATACATTTGTCGGAACTGATACCCTAAGATTGGATACTTATGCAGACGGTCAGGTTGTTAAAACTCAAAATGCGCAGTATTATTTAGATGGAGAGAAAATCGGCGGGGGCAATATAACTGAGAAATAGGGAGAGTTTATATAAATGGAAAAAAGGAAATTTGATGTTGTCATTTTAGGCGGCGGCCCCGGAGGGTTATCCGCAGGATTGTATGCTGCTCGCGGAGAGTTATCTGTCGGTGTAGTAGATGTATCAATGTTCGGCGGACAGCCTTCAAATTATTTAGAATTAGAAAATTATCCCGGATTTAAACGTATTGGCGGTTATGAATTAATGGAACAGTTTGAGGAACACGCAGATATGTTTGGGGTAGAAAAATTTCCAATGCAGGAAATCGAAAGTGTGGATTTGGTTTCTTCCCCAAAAATAATAAAAACTAAACAGATGGAATTTGCTGCTAAATCCGTAATTCTTGCAACCGGTGCAAAACCTATGAAGCTCGGAGTAAAAGGGGAATTAGAATTCGCAGGCCGCGGGGTCAGTTACTGTGCGGTTTGTGATGGCGCTTTTTATAAAAATAAGATTGTTACGGTTGTTGGAGGCGGGAATTCTGCAATTGAAGAAGCCATATATCTAACCCAATTTGCTTCAAAAGTGTATGTAGTTCATCGCAGGGATGAACTCAGAGCAGATAAAATTATTCAAATGCGTGCATTTAATAACTCAAAAATAGAGTTTATTTTTGATTCTGTTGTTGAAGAAATTTGCGGTGATGAACTTGTAAATAAAATTATTATTAAAAATGTTAAAACAGGTTTGATGTCAGAGATTGCTACAAACGGTGTTTTCCCATATATTGGTATAGTCCCGAATGTGGAATATATAAATGGGCAAATAGCTCAGGATAGCAAGGGTTTTATTTTAACAGATGAGACAATGCGAACTTCACAAGAAGGTGTATATGCGATTGGTGATGTTCGAAATACTCCCCTTCGTCAAGTAATAACTGCGACAGCTGATGGCGCGATTGCCGCGGTTTACGCGACAAAATATGTACAAATTCAAAAAGAAATTACTGTATAAGCATACAATCGCCGTAGCTGAAGAATCTATATTTGTTTTCAACGGCTTTGTTGTATGCTTCAAATATAAAATCTTTTCCTGCCAGAGCACTGACAAGCATCAACAAGGTCGATTTTGGCAGGTGAAAGTTTGTTATAAGTTTATCTACAACTTTGAATTCATAAGGGGGGTAAATAAATAGCTCTGAGCTATCATGGCATTCTTTTACGCAGCCATATTTTTTGTATGCAGTTTCAAGAGTTCTAACAGATGTTGTGCCGACTGCGACAATATTTTTGCCTTTAAATTTTGCGTTGTTGATTGCATCTGCAGCTTCTTTTGTAATCTCAAATGTCTCAGAGTGCATTTTGTGATCTAGTATATTTTCACATTTTACCGGTCTGAAAGTTCCTAAGCCTACATTCAAAGTTACATATATAATTTCTACCCCTTTTTTTTGTAGTTTTTCTAATATTTCATCTGTAAAATGCAAGCCTGCAGTCGGCGCAGCAACAGAACCTTCGTCTTTTGCATAAACTGTCTGGTAGCGCTCCATATCAAATTTCTTCTGTTCCTCTGTTTGTAATTTCCTCTCAATATACGGAGGAAGCGGGATATTGCCAATTCTGTGGAGGATATCAAATAAATCACCTTGATATTTGAGTTCGACAAGCCACTCTCCATCATCTTCAAGTCTTTTTATTGGTATGGCTTTTAATTCATCACTGATATTTATAACTGTATTTGGTTTAACCTTTTTAGAAGGTTTAATAAGGCATGACCATAAAGGTGAACCTTCTTTTTGGGCTTCAAGCAAAAAAACTTCAATTTTTGCACCTGTTTCTTCTTTTACTCCAAACAGCCTTGCCGGAATTACTTTTGTATTATTAAGAACTAAAACATCATTTTCATTAAGGTAATCAACAATATCAAAAAAATGTTTGTGCTCAATTGTATGGTTTTGCTTGTTCAAAACCATCATTTTAGAGTTTTCTCTTTTATCTGCCGGCATTTGAGCAATAAGTTCTTCCGGTAAGTTATAATCAAATTCTGAAATATTCATTATATTTTAATTTAATTTTTTTGCGTTTTTAAGTTCTAAATCATCAACGGCTTCTTTTTTCTTAGCCATTTCATCATCAATTTGTTTATTTATCATAATAGTTTGAGCTATTTGAATAACGTTACTTGTAATAAGATATAGTAAGACACCCGCAGGAATCGGGATAATTATAAACGTTGCAAGAATCATAAGCGGCATAAATGTTCCCATTGATTTTTGGATAGCTGCTTGAGTAGGATCTTGAGAATCTGTTTTTGTCATAGCCATCATAATTTTTTGAGAAATAAACATTGTTACCGCAAATAGTACGATTAAAATAATTACATCCCAGTGCCAAGCTCTGTTTACTGGAACAGTAGGAACTGTTGCGGTCATTAGCCCTTCATCATTCCTTGTAAATGTAATTGTTTCATTTTCTCTTATATTTGAATTTGTAACAGTAACTTCTGCTTTTTCAACTTTTTCCAATTCGGAGAATTTCATTTTTATATGGTCAAGACTGAAAGTAAAAACAACATCTTCTCCCGGAACCAACTCTCCTTGAATTTCAAGTGCTTGTGTCGGGTCTGTTATTTTTACGTTGTTTGATGTTTTATCCGGCAAATAAACTGTTGCAGTATTTCCTAAAATAAATTTGTCATTTGCATCTGCTCCCATTTTGCCGTCATTTGATATCCCGGCAGTTGCCCTTAATGTTGTAGCTAAGCTGTCAACAAAAAGAAAATGCTGATTCCCCGCAACTTGAATAAATTGTGGGCTAATTAAAGCAGAGTATAAAAGAATGAATATCGGCATTTGGATAAGTAAAGGTAAACATCCGCCCATAGGATTGAACTTATGCTGTTTATAAAATTCCATAAGTTTTTGCTGCATAACTTGCGGATTATTTTTGTACCTGTCCTGTATAGCTTTTAATTTTGGCTGCAAAGTTTGCATCATTTTCATAGAGCGCTGTTGTTCTACATTCAAATTCCACATAGCAAGTCTGACAATTATCGTTAAAACAATAATTGCAATTCCATATCCACCAACAAAACTTGCTAATTTACTTAAAAACCAAATAGTCCAAGTTATAAAATCCATCCCTAATCCTCTTTCATAGTGTATTTTCTCTCTGAGGGTAATATTATTATAAAATAATAGCTAAGTCAAGGAAAGAAAGAATTTTTCCCTCATAAAGGCAACAATATGAAATAGGGGCTATGTTCAAAAACAAAATTAATTAAGCCGTTCTAAACTTGCCTCTTCCCCGTATATTTTATCTCTTATTTGAGCTTCTTCAAAACCTTTATTATAGCAAGAGTCACAAGGACTGCATCCTGCAACTTTAATCGAGCATAATTTCGGTGGAGCGCTGAGTACTCCTCCTGCTTCGGTTGCTTCATCATTGTTACTTGAACTTAGAACAGCTCTTGCTGCTGCAGAAGCAGGATCTACACTTCCGTCATGAAAAATTACCGGATAAACATCTGTCATGTGTTGATTATCAGAAGCAACACTGCATGTAGTTGCTCCATTTGTATTAAAGTCGGGATTGTTGCAAGAAACCAATTTATTCGGTTTGGTTTTCCCGTTTACATCTATGAATCCCAAACATTGCGGGTGATTTTCACTCCATGTTGCATCAGCCATAAAACTTGCGCTGCACCCCATTGCAAGTTTGTTAAACATTACCATTGTCCCATCCGACATTGTATATGCAATCATATCTTGAGGAGTATAATCAAAATCATACATTTGTATTTGATAATCTTGCGGGGTGCCAATATATGTGGCGCCGGATAATGTTCCGTTTAGTATTGCACAAAAAGAATATGTATCTTCTAAATTTTCAGTTTGTGCATTTTCTCCGCAGGGTGAAATTGCTGCTCCATAATTTACTTCGTACTTTGCTTGCGCCATTCTCCCTGCTTGGTCCAAAGTAGAAAGGCTTTTTTTGAACAATGCTCTAAATCTTTGAGAATTAGTATTAGAAATCAATGTAGGTATTGTAAGTGCTGCGACAACACCTATTATCCCAAGTGTAATGAGTACTTCTGCAAGAGTAAATGCTTTAGTTCTCATTGAAAATCCTCCAGATTATTCCTTTTATTTATTATAACTCTTTTTTAAAATTTTCTCAATGGTGTAATTATTAATGTTATGTGATGATGTAATCAGGGTATCCCATAAAAAAAGACCCAACTATCGTTGAGTCTTTTAAATGGTCGGGATGATGCCGGAGTAGTAGGCGAAGAATGAGCCGTACTAATCAGGTATGCAGCCAGCTACTTTTCAGCGTAAGCGTAGAAAAGTGCGTGCGTGCTCATGATGTAATCAGGGCATCCCATAAAAAAAGACCCAACTATCGTTGAGTCTTTTAAATGGTCGGGATGATGCCGGAGTAGTAGGCGAAGAATGAGCCGTACTAATCAGGTATGCAGCCAGCTACTTTTCAGCGTAAGCGTAGAAAAGTGCGTGCGTGCTCATGATGTAATCAGGGCATCCCATAAAAAAAGACCCAACTATCGTTGAGTCTTTTAAATGGTCGGGATGACATGATTCGAACATGCGACCCCCTCGTCCCAAGCGAGGTGCGCTACCAAGCTGCGCTACATCCCGAGGGGTTTCTTATTACGTTTATTATATTAAGCCAAACAAATTTATCCGTCAAGCCCTTTTAATATCTATTAACAAAGTTAATAAATTTTTATTCTTCCCTTTGTTATGTTACAATAATGGGGTTATGGTACGTTTAATAAACAAGAAAAATATATTCATAGTTGAATGGGCGTCAATTGTTTTTATGCAGATACAGCAGCATCTGACTTTTATTCGCCGTGATAATGCCCCGAAGCAATCTCCGTGTATATATGTGATGTGGCATGAAAACCAATTTGGTGTTTTTGGAGTCCCGAATGTAAGGAATACTAATATTTTGATAAGTAATTCTTTAGACGGTCAGATTGTTGCAAGCGGTGCAGGTTCATTAGGGTTCAAAATATGTCGTGGTTCTTCCGGACGTAAAGGTGCAGTTGGATCAACTTTGAATCTTATTGAAAAGTTAAAGCAAGGTGAAGATGTAGCAATAATGGTTGATGGTCCAAGAGGTCCATATAGGGAAGTAAAACACGGCGCGATTGTGCTTGCAAGAGAAACAGGATTTCCTATTGTTCCTATGCATTGGTATTCAGAAGATATGACATTCGTACGATTCCCTTCGTGGGATAAAATGATATCTCCGATTGGACCTTGTCGAATATTGAATGTTTTTGGAGATCCTATTTATGTTGAAGACAAAACAGATGATCAAGTCGCTCAAGAAATAAAAGAGAGTCTGTTGAATTTGGAAGTTATAACTCCTGATAGGTATAAGGAAGCAAGAAAGAACAAACGATGGTTAAAGAAACAATAAAAGTTTCAATGTTGCAAATGTCATCAAAGATTGGGGATGTTGACGCAAATTGTATAAAAATAGAGGGACTTGTCAATTCTGGATTAAGTTCTGATGTTGATGTTCTTATTTTGCCGGAAGTTTGGACTGTAGGCTGGGATTGCGAAAAATTTCTTCAAAGTGCACAAGATTTATCATCTTCAAGTGTAATAAATTTTTTGTCTTCTATTGCCAAAAAACATAACATTAATATTATCGGTGGTAGTTTTATTTCAAAGCAGGGTGATAAGTATTACAATACTTGTCCTGTAATAGATCGTAGCGGGAAGTTAGTTACTGTGTACAATAAAATGCATTTGTATTCGTATTACGGTTGCGATGAGAGTAGGTATGTAAATGTCGGAGATAGCCCTGTTATGGTATCTTTGGATGGTGTAAATTTCGGATTAACCGTATGTTATGATATTAGATTTCCTGAAATTTATCGTGCTTATCGTAAGGCAGGCGCTGATGTATTGGTAAATTGCGCCGCTTGGGGCTCTACTAAACCTATACCTTGGGAAGTTATGACAAAATCAAGAGCTGTTGAAAACCAGTGTTATATGGTTGCATTGACTCAGAGCGGAAAAATTAAAGATAATGAGTACAATCTTGGAGAATCAAGGATTATTGATTATAAAGGTGAGGAGTTAAATTCTATAATGTCAGGAGAAGGAATTTCTTCTGCCGTGCTCAATATGAATGAAATGTACGATTTTAGACAAAAGTGTGCTATATTAAATGACATTAGGGATGATTATGAGGTAAAAGTGTTATGCGTAAAATAATATTATTTTTAATTTGTATAATTCTTTCTATATCTGCGGTAAGCGCTAGTGATATTGAAAAAACTATAAAAAATTTCGGAATAAACCCTTCAGCATTGTCTGTTTCGGTAAGAGAAGTTGAGACCGGTCAGGAAGTGTATTCATTGAATAAAAAAGTCCCAATGACCCCTGCATCCACTCTAAAGCTTGTTACATTGGCAGCTTCACTGGATTCACTCGGAAAAGATTATAATTTCTCTACAAAATTATATAAAAGTACAAACAATGATTTGTACCTTGTATTAAGTGGCGATCCGTTTTTAAAAACATCTGATATCGAGGAATTGCTTGCTATTGCTCATGAAAAAAACATTTTAACTCCTAAGAATTTTTATATTGATGACTCTGTTTTTGACGGTAATGAATGGGGGGAAGGCTGGCAATGGGATGATGATTTAAATCCTTTAATGCCAAAATTCAGCTCGTATAATTTGGATAAAAATTTATTAAATATTGAAGTTGTTCCAAATACAAAAGGTGCACCTGCTTCTGTGTCTATAAAACCGTTTTATCCTTTGACTTTAATGAATATGGCAACATCAAACTATACAGAAGGTGCAAGTAATTTAAAAATATCACATAACACTGATTTATCGCCAAATATTTTGAATGTATCTGGTACAGTAGCAAAAACGAGTGTGGTAAATGTTCCTGTTCCGAGTCCAAAAAGATATTTTAAGTTACGTTTGGAAGATTCTATAAAAGCAAAGAAAATAGAGTATTATGGACCTATAAAAAATGCTGTATTGCCCGATAAAAACGTCTACCTTGTGCACGAAATAAATCATAGCATCGCAAGTATTATGGATGATATATTGAAAAACAGTAACAATATGAGCGCGGAGAGTTTGTATAAAAAAGCTGGTGCTGAATGGACAAAAACGCAGGGCACAATTGATAATTCAAATGCCATGCTCCAAAATTATTTATCCAAACTTGCTATACAGTGTGATGATATAAAAATTGTTGATGGTAGCGGAGTGTCAAAGAACAATCTTATGACCTCGGATTTTATGACAAATTTCTTGGTAAATTTAGCAAAACATGATGAAGATGAATTTTATCGTTCTCACATGCCTGTTCCAGGGGAAGGAACTTTGAAAAACAGGATGTTATATTTCCGCAAAAATCTAAAAGCAAAGACAGGTACATTATCCGATACAAGTGCTATTGCAGGGTATATTACATCAAGAAAAGGAAAAGTTTATGCGTTTGATATTATGATTAAAGATGCAAAGACTTCATCTTCAGATAAAAAGAATATTGAAGAACAAATTTTGCGACAAATATATGTAAATTATTAAGGGGAAAAATATGTACGAACCGGAAGTGACGATTATTACGCCTACTTATAATATTGTAGAAGCAGAAAAAACAGATGATTTTTATTTACAGATAAATTTGCTGGATAAACAAACATACCCGTATATCGAGCACATTGTTATGGATAATGCATCAACAGATGGTACTCAGGATTTATTAAAAGAATACAAAAATTCCGGCTATATAAATTTCCTTTCTGCACCTGATAGTGGAAAGTATGATGCCATAAATAAGGGAATTATAAGAGCAAAAGGTAAATATATCGGGATTTTAAGTTGTGACGATTTTTATCATGACATAACAGGTATAGCGAATGTTGTGGAAGCAATGGAACGAGAAGAGGCCGATTTTTGCTTTTTTACTGCGTATTGTAGGCAGCCTGACGGTAATGCATTTTTGTATATCCCGTCAATGTTAAATGTATTTCAAGTAATGCCGTGTTCTCATCAGGCAATAATATTTAAGAAAGAAGTATTAGATAAGTTGTCGGGGTTTGATGCAAAATTTAAAATAATGGCGGATTATGATTTAATGTTGCGTTTAATACTTGGGCAGTATAGAGGAATTTTCTTTGAAAATAATATAGTAACGTATAATATGGGAGAACAAGCTCTTAAATATTCTGTGCAAGTAGAAGCAGAATGTAATCATATTTTCTATAAAAATTACAAAGGATTATATAATTTATCGAATGAAGCACTGGATCGTATGGTTAATTTATCAGAAATCCCTCGTCCGTTGTTAGATAAATTGGCTAAGTTCTTTCCTGATGATACAGAATTGTTTTATGAACGTTATGAGCAAATGTATAATATGAGATTAGAAAATGCTCAAAGGTTAAGAGAACAAGAAAGAAATAATAGGGCTCGTTAATTTATTTGCAAAATAGTTTTGCCGTGCATATAATTAAATTATAAGAGATATATAGGGGAGTAAGTATAGTATGAGCGAAAAGAAAATAGCAGTTCTTGGTTGCGGTCTGTGGGGACGTAATGTTGTACGTAATTTTTACAACTTGAACGCCCTTGGTATGGTGTGCGACTTGGATGATGATAATATTGCAAAAGTAAAAGCGGATTATCCTAATGTGGAAACTACAAAGGATTTTCATGACATTTTGAATAATGATAATATTATGGGGGTTGTTGTTGTAACTCCAAGTCATACTCATTTCAAATTTGTAAAGGCTATGTTAGAAGCAGGTAAGCATGTATATGTAGAGAAACCTATTTCTACTGTTGCTAAAGAAGCAAGAGATTTAGCGGATTTGGCAGATAGTAAAGGTTTGGTTTTAATGGTTGGACATTTACTATTGTATCATCCTGCAGTAAACAGATTAAAAATGATGATAGAAGACGGTGTTCTCGGGGATATTGTATATGCTCAGAGTGATAGGTTAAATATCAATTACTTTAAAAATGACAGAAGTGTTATGTGGGATTTGGCACCTCATGACGTTTCTATGATGAGTTATGTAACAGGGAAAGATCCGGTTCGTGTAATATCAGCTGTCGGATGTTCTTCAGATAGAAACGATATAATGGATATTACTCATTTAACAATTGAATTTGAAGGTGGTATGGTTGGACAAATCTCAGATAGTTGGATTACCCCTAAAAAACATGTTCAGCTGCTTGTTAGAGGTACTAAAAAGACGGCTATTTTAGATGATACGGTAGCAGAAAATAAATTAACTATATATGACAACTTTAAAGCTGGTAGTAGTGAATTATTACAGCCGGATGTTTTGGAAATTGAACCTTTAAAATTAGAGTGCCAGCATTTCATCAGTTGTTGTGAAACCGGTAAAAAAGCTCGTTCAGATGGTGAAAATGGATTTAAGGTTGTAAGTATTTTAGAGGAAGCAGAAAAAGTAATGCTTGGGGATAGAGCTAAAAATTTGGATAGTGTAGATTTTGCCCTATCAAGATCTAAAAAGATTTAATAAATGAGGTTATTATGGATATAAAAAATAATTCAGCTAATATTGTTTCTGTAAGCAGAGTATTTGTAGCATTTGTGGCGATTGGTTTATTATTCGTAAATACAAATTGTGCATATATTTGGGCTTTAGCATTAACGATTATAGCGTTTGCTATGGACGGTGTAGATGGATATATTGCAAGAAAGTATAACCAGTCTTCAGATTGGGGTGCAGTACTTGATATACTGGGGGACAGAATTGTAGAAGCGTCTTATTGGATTGTATTTTCTGTTTTAGGATGGCTTCCTGTAATATTTCCTTTGATTTGTATAACAAGAGCATTCACAACAGATGGAATCAGAAGCGTTGCTCTTTCAAAAGGTATGACTCCATTTGGGGAAAAATCCATGCAATCAACTAAGTGGGGCAAGTTTATTTGCGCTTCAAAATTTATGAGAATAAGTTATGCTGTTGCAAAAGTTGCTGCGTTTGTTCTATTGATATTTGCATATATCCCGGGACTTAGTATTGATATTGCGACATGTGCTCTAACAGTAGCGCTGATACTGGCATGGATTGCTATTATCTTTTGTGTTGTGCGTGCAATTCCTGTTGTTGCTGAAAGCGGAAAGTTGTTCAAGTAGTAATGGCTAAACTTAATATTGTACTTTATGAACCGGAAATCCCGCAAAATACGGGTAATATTGCAAGGCTTTGTGCTTGTTGCGGAGCTTCATTGTATCTTGTTGGAAAATTGGGCTTTTCATTATCCAGTAAATATACAAAGCGTGCAGGTCTTGATTATTGGGATAGCGTAGATTTGCATAAAGTTGATTCTATGGAAGAACTTTATAAAATGTTTCCTGAGGGAACTTTTTATTATTTGACTACTAAAACTGATAAATTGTATACAGATATTGAATTTAAAGATGGAGATTTTATTGTTTTTGGTCCTGAAACAAGAGGCTTACCGGATAAGTATGTCAAAGATGAACATGCAAGGACTATACCTATGATGAAGGGACAAAGAAGTTTAAATTTATCAAATTCTGTTGCAATTGTTGCTTATGAGGCGATTAGACAAAATGGATTATAAACTTCCCAAAAGATCTGAGAATTCTAACAAATCGACTTATGGCAGAGTTTTAAATATTGCGGGTTCTGACTATATGTCCGGTGCAGCTTATTTATCAAGTATTTCTGCTTTGAAAATGGGGTGTGGTTATTGCTTTTTATGCTCCTGTGAGCGTGTAATTGATTCTGTTGCCGCAAAAACCTCAAATATCGTTTTTTTGCCGATAAGGGATTTAAAAAAACATTTATTATCTGCTGATGTTATTGAGTTTGGGTGTGGACTCGGCCAAGATAAATATGCATTAGCTTTATTTAATGAATTTATAGACAGTGCTGATATTAAAAAGCCAGTAATAATTGATGCTGATGGGTTAAATATTGTGTCTAAAAATTCAAATAAATTTATAAATAAAAAATTTGAAAAAGTAATTTTTACTCCGCATCCTAAAGAAGCTGCAAGACTGTTAGGAGTAGATAATATTCTTGAGGATGTTAAATTCGCAGCAAAATCAATAGCTGAAAAATATAATTGTGTAACAGTGTTAAAGACTCATAATACGTATGTTTATTCGCCTGATGGTCGGGATTATACAAATAATACAGGTAATAATTCTATGGCAAAAGCAGGTTCAGGGGATGTATTATGCGGTATGATTGCGGGGTTGTGTGCTCAGGGTATGGATATGTTTGAAGCTTCTTGTCTTGGAGTGTATTTACACGGTTTAGCGGGTGATATTGCAAAAGAAAAGCTTACCGAATATTCTGTTTTGGCAGAAGATTTGATAAGCAATATTCCTTTGGCTGTGAATAAGTATTTGAATAGTTAAAGTTAAACTGCGTAATTTATGCTTTTTGTTTCAATGTTTGAGCATTTTTCTATATCAATCTGAGTCGTTGATAAAAAAATTGGCTTTTCAATGTTTGGAACTTTAGTAGGAAGATTTTTCTCCAAAGGAGGTAATATCGCACCTGTTGCTATAAATCTTGTTTCTGCAAGAGGTCTTGTAATTTTTGCATTTATGATTCTCGCCATTGCTTTTTCTGCTGTACTTGGGGGAATAAACATTATTTTTCTCCTTTATTGTTTTTTACATAATAAAAATAGCGGCTGAATACCTCAGTCGCTATCTATAAAACTTGTAAAAATATTTTTTGCTAGTTAGCTTTCAATTTGTGCCATAATTTCAAAAGGCTTTTCTGCAACTTTCATTGTTTCTTTTGAAATAATACCTCTTTTTAGTTCCGTAAAACTTGCACGTTTAGAACTAAATTTATTTTTCAAAAATTCATAAGCAACCTTAGGATCGCATTTTGAGCCGCATGTGAATAAATCCACTGCAGCGTATCCAAGCTCAGGCCATGTATGAATAGCCAGGTGACTTTCAGAAATAATCACAACACCTGAAACTCCATACGGACTAAACATATGAAAGCATTTTTGTACAATTGTAGCACCGCATTCCAATGCTGCTTCCATCATATATTTTTCTACTTTATCAATGCTATTTAATGTATTAGGGTCACATTCAAAAAATTCTGCTAATACATGTCTGCCAAGATGTATTTCGTCCATGTCAGGGTTTGCGTTAAATGCTTCTAAAGTTGAGTATGTCAATTTGTTTATCTCCTTATTAAAATGTATATTTTACACCTATAAATAATATAATAAAAAAAAATTTTTGTTAGTATTTTTTTTAGGTATTAATCAGTAATTACCGATATTTGACATTATATGTCATTTTTAGGATTTTTTCTAATATTAAGTTTTATGAACGATATTAAATTTCTGAGATAAACAGTCATGAATTTTATTTTATAGTAAAATTAGTTTATGAGTAATAAAATTTTAGTTGTAGATGATGATGTTGCAATAAACGAGTTAATAAAGGTTAATCTTGAGCTTGGAGGATATAGTGTTATTCAGGCTTATGACGGAATAAAAGGTTTTGCTCTTGCAAAACAAGAAATACCGGCTCTTATAATATTGGATGTAATGATGCCGGAAGTTGACGGTTATACAGTTGCAAAAAGAATCCGAGAAAACTCAGAAACTAAAGATATTCCGATAATTATGCTTACAGCTTTATCGCAGTTGAATGATAAAGTCACAGGATTTAATATCGGTGTAGATGATTATCTTGTAAAACCTTTTGAGATTGAAGAATTAAAAGTCCGTGTGCGAGCATTGCTAAAACGAACAGGGCAAATTCCGAAATCAGCTTCTGTAAGAGATTTGCAAACTTTGGGCGAGATTACTCTTTTGCCGGAACAATACAGTGTAAGAATTGGTGATAATCAGGCCAAATTAACTCCTATTGAGTACGATATTTTTAATTTGTTATTTCAAAATCATGGTAATATGGTTTCTTCAGCTCAAATTTTAAAGGAAGTGTGGGGCTATGCACCTGATGATGATGTTGAAACTATAAGAGTGCATATCAGACATTTAAGAAGTAAAATTGATAAAATTTCGAATGGGAAAAAGTATATAGAAACAATTTATGGCGGTGGATATAAGCTAAATATATAGGAGATGAATATTTGGCAAGTTTATTAAATTTTAAGGGGAGTTGGAGAAGTTATCAAAAGAGGATTTTGGATAATCTAAATTATCATTTGCGTGATAAAAAATTACATATAGTTGCAGCTCCCGGTGCAGGTAAAACAACTCTCGGGATAGAAGTTATATCAAGGTTAAATCAATCAACTCTTATTCTTGTACCTACAAATACAATTAAGTATCAATGGGCGCAAAGGATAAAGAGCGCATTTTTAGATGAAAAAGATTGGGGTATAGTTTCTGTTGATATCCATACTCCTGCATATATAACGGTTACAACATATCAGGCTTTGCTTGCTGCGTTATGCGGTTTAAAAGATGATGAAGATGATCAAACAACAAAAGAAGAAGAAACTGATGAGGAATCTATAGTGTCTTCAAGGCGGTTTAATCCACAAAAAGCAGAGGAGTTTATCAGCAGCTTAAAGAAAGCTAAAATTACTTTATTATGCTTTGATGAAGCTCATCATTTAAGAAAAGAGTGGTGGAAAGCACTTATGTTTTTAAATGAGAATTTAAAACCAAATCAGACTCTCGCATTAACTGCAACTCCTCCGTATGATGTTGACAATTCCGAGTGGGAAAGATATGAAGAATTATGCGGCGAAATAGATGAAGTTATTTCTATACCGGAGCTTGTGAAAAATGGTGACTTGTGTCCTCACCAAGATTTCATATATCTCTCAGGTTTAAGAAATGATGAAAAAGCGATTGTAAAAGAACATAATCGAAAAGTTAACAATGTTATTTCAAAATTAGTATCTGATGATTCGATATGTAATTATTTTTCAAAGTTAGATATATTTAAAAATCCTAAAGAATACGTTGAAGAAATATATGACGCTCCGGATTTTTATATTGCTATTGTTTCTTTGTTAAAACATAAACATTATAAATTATCTAAAGACTTCTTGAAATTATTTGATGCTTCAGAATTTGAAATCCCGCAATTTGATGTTAAACAAGCGAGGGCTTTTTTTAATGGGTTTATATTCGATAAATCAGAAAAATTCCCTGAATTAAAGGAAGTAATTAAATATTACACTGAATTATTGCGTGATAATGGTTTAATTCACAATAAAAAAGTATATTTATCTGATAATATAAAAATCCAACGCCAAATTGCTCATAGCTTAGGAAAATTAGATTCTATAAAGGAAATTGTAGAGCTTGAACTAACTCAGCTTGGCAATAACTTAAGGATGGTGATACTTGCTGATTTTATAAAATCAGATGATATTGGCAATTCATCTTTGGGCGTTGTGCCGATTTGGAGGATTTTAAAAGAAGAATATGCTAAAAAGAATGTTCTTTTGGGTATATTATGCGGAACGCTTATTGTTATCCCAAAATCAAAGGTGGATTCATTTAATTCAATGTTGTCAGAAGAAAATATTTCTAATGATGCCGTTTCAATTTCAGATTATAAAGACGAATTAAATTTTGTACAGATTACTCCTAAAGAAAGTGCCAAAAACAAAATTGTATCTATTATTACAAAAATGTTTAATAATGGCGAAATTAATATTCTTGTCGGGACTCAAGCATTACTTGGTGAAGGTTGGGATGCACCTGCGATAAATTCATTAATCCTATCAAGTACAGTAAGTTCATATATGCTTTCAAACCAGATGAGAGGCCGTGCAATTCGTGTTGATAAAAATAACCCAAATAAAGTTTCAAATATTTGGCATTTAGCATCAGTCATTTTGCCTAAGGAGGGTATGTTTGATTCTGTATTTGAGGATATTAATCAGAGTGAAGAAGAAACAGAAGATGATTCTATATATTATGATCTGAAACAACTGGAGAAAAGGTTTCAAGGGTATGAAGCACCGTCATATTTTGGAGCTCATAAAATTGAAAACGGTATTTCTCGAGTACTATCTGTGAAAACATTCTTAAAACAGTATTCACAAGACGGAGAAACGACCATAAAATATGCAAATTCATTCACATCTTCTGTTGCAAAAAACAGAACTCAAACATTACAATGGTGGAAAAATGCTCTGTATCAAAAAGATAAATCTTCAAATATGCATTTAAAATCTGGAGTAGAAGCACCTCAAAAAACTACAAGAACATTACGATATTTTTCTTATAAATCTTTTATTGCTACGGTATTTAGTTGGTTCGTAGCTCCATTCTTTGTTTTTGATGTAAGGCTTTTTACAATGAATTCTTTTATGCTTCAATTGTTGCTTCTTTGGATTTTAGTATTTATATGTATTCTTTTATTCTTTCTGTATAAATATCTTCGTACAGGTACAGCAGCCGGAATAATGAAGCAAATTGCAAAAGTTATAATAGATTCGTTGTATTCAGAAGGTATTATAAAGACTCAATCAACTTCTGCGGATATAGTAATTGAAAAGAATGACGAAATATTTGTATCTTGCTCAAATATGCCTATTAAAGAAAATAATATCTTTATGAAATGTTTGCAAGAATTTTTAGATCCGATAGAAAATCCAAGGTATATATTTGTTCGTAAAAATTCTATATTAGGTTTATATAAGCAGGTTGATTATTTTTCATTACCAAGTCTTTTGTCGTCCAACAAATCAAGCGTAAAAACGTTTCAATTATTGTGGAATAAAAATATCGGACCTTGTGAAATAGTATATACAAGGAATTATGAGGGACGAAGGATTTTGTTAAAAGCCAGAAAAGATGCGTTTTCCGCAATGAAAAGAAGTAGAAGTAAAAAACTCTCAAGATGGCAATAAAAATGTAGAGAATAAAAAAAAATAACCAACTTTTTCAAGTTGGTTATTTTTTTAAGTGTGAATTTATATCTATGCTTCAGGAGCTTCTTCTTCTGCAGGAGCTTCAGCAGCCGGTTCTTCTGCCGGTGCTGCAGCTTCAGCTTCTTTTGCTGCTTTAGCTTCAGCTTCTGCTGCTGCTTTTGCTTCTTCTTCAGCTTGTTTTTTAGCTAATGCTTTTTTAGAAAGTTTAACTGTTTCTTTCTTTTGATAATCAAGTGTTCCGTCTTCTTTGCAGTGTCTGATTAAATATTGAACACGTTCTGTTGGCTGTGCGCCTTTTTTAATCCAGTCTAATGCTGCTGCTTTATCAAATTTCATTTCTTTAGTCTTAGGATTGTAGTGACCTAATTCTTGAACAGGTTTACCTTCTCTTTTTGTTGTTGAATTTATAACGATAATTCTGTAAGATGGTTGCTTTTTTGCACCTAATCTTTTTAATCTGATTTTTAACATTTGTACTTCCTTATATTTTATCTTTCTAACGTTACTTCGGTTTTTGAGCCGCCGCTTGCCCAATTACCTGAACCGTTGTAAAGAGGAATTACTTCGGCTGTACTCAAATTTAATCATAAACATTTTTTTTGTGCAACATTATTTGTTTTTTGTTGTTTATACAAGCGTCTAAGTGTTAAGATTCTTGCTTTTATTCTTTTTTGGTATAGAATTTTAGTATAATTAGTAGAAAAATGAGGATATTAAACATGGCAACAAAATTAACAAAGGAAAAAGACAATATAGTTCGTATGGAAATTACTATTCCTGCAAAAGATGCAGAAAGTGCATATAATACTGCAGTTTCAAGAATTTCTCAGCATTTGAATATTCCGGGCTTCAGAGCCGGTAAAGCTCCTAAAGCTGTTGTAGAAAGACACGTTGGTGTTGACAGAATTCAACAAGAAGCATTGGATATTGTATTACCAAAATTTTTAAATCAAGCAGTATATGATAATAAGTTGGATCTTATTACTCAACCTGCATTAACAGATTATAAATTTGAAAATGGTAAAGATTTGAGTGTAACATTGGAAGTTGAAACAAGACCGGAATTTAAACTTGGTGCGTATAAAGACTTAAATCTTAAAGCGGAGATTGCTCCTGAAGATAAAAAGGCTTTTGATAATGCTTTGGAAGGATTTTTAAGCCAAAACGCATCTTTAGAACTTGTTTTAGATAGACCTTCAAACAATACAGATATTGTTGTATTTGATTTTGACGGAACATGCAACGGCGAAAAAATTCAAGGGGGCTCGGCAAAAGGTTATTCTCTTGATTTGGCTCATTCAAACTTTATTCCTGGTTTTGCGGAACAGCTTGTTGGACACAATATTAAAGATGAATTTGATATTCAGGTTAAATTCCCGCAAGATTATCATGATGAAAAACTTAAAGGTCAGGATGCAACATTTGCTATCAAATTGAATGAAATCAAACAAAGAGTTTTGCCTGAACTTACAGATGAATTGGTTAAAAAAGCTTCAAGATTTTCAACGGTTGATGAATTGAAAGCTGATATAAATGATTATATTTCTCACCAAAGAGAAAGCATGAAAAAAACAAGCGCAGAAGATGCTGTTTTCAAATCAATTGTTGATTCTACAAAAATTGATATCCCTCAATCAATGATTAATCGTGAAGTTTCATCATTGACTGCCGAATATCAACAAAGATTGTCATACCAGGGTATGGATTGGGCAAAATTCTTAGAATCTCAGGGTGGAGAAAGTGCATTCAATTCTTCTCTTGAAAAAGAAGCTCAAGTAAGAATAAAAAATTCTTTGATTATTGATAAGATTTCTAAAGAAGAAAATATTACTGTTGAACAGTCTGACTTTAGTACAAGACTTGCTCAAATCAGTGCAGCATACGGTATTACTCCGGAACAAATGGCTAAACAATTCGGTCACAACCCTTCATTCTTGAATACTTTGTCTCAACAAATAATCAGTGACAAGGTAAGAGATTTCTTGGTTGAACATAACAAGTTTGAATATGTTGAAGTAAAACCTAAGAAAGAAAAGGTTGAAGCATAACAAGTAAAAGAGTATAATAATATTATTATTAAATAAGAAAGGGAATTAAATCATGAGTTTTGTACCTGTAGTAATTGAACAATCAAGCAGAGGTGAAAGATCCTTCGATATCTTTTCAAGATTATTAAGAGAAAGAATAATATTCTTGGGAACTCAAATCGATGATATGGTAGCGAACTTGGTTGTGGCTCAATTATTGTTATTAGATAGTGAAAATCCTGAAAAAGATATTATGTTGTATATTAATAGCCCTGGTGGTAGTGTAACTGCCGGATTTGCTATCTATGATACAATGCAGCATATCAGAGCGGATGTATCTACTATATGTTTAGGTCAAGCAGCATCTATGGGTGCATTTTTGCTATCATCCGGTACAAAAGGAAAAAGACTTGCTCTACCTCATTCAAGAGTTTTAATTCACCAACCTTTAGGTGGTGCTCAAGGTCAGGCTACTGATATTGAAATTCAGGCTGCTGAAATCATAAGAATTAAGAAATCTTTGAATGAAATATTAGCTTCAAATACAGGTCAATCAATCAAGAAAATTGAAAAGGATACTGATAGAGATTATATCATGACTCCTCAAGAAGCTTTAGAATACGGTATGATTGATAAAGTCATTTCCCGTGATGAGATTAAATAGTAATAGTTAATTGGAGAAAATAATGCCAAAGCATGACGATGACAAATTAAAATGCTCATTTTGCGGTAAAACTCAGGAACAAGTAAAAAAACTTATTGCAGGTCCTGAAGTATATATTTGTGATGAATGCGTAGAACTATGTAATGAGATTTTGGATGAAGAATTTTTTGAAGCTAAATCAAAGGATGGCGATGATTCCTCAATTGAGACTCCAAAAGATGAAAAGAAAATACCAAAACCTCATGAGATTAAAGCATATTTAGATCAATATATTGTTGGTCAGGAAGATGCCAAAAAGGTTCTTGCCGTTTCTGTATATAACCATTATAAACGCTTAAAACACAATAATGGTGATAATGACGGTGTTGAAATTCAAAAATCAAATATCTTGCTTGTCGGTCCGACAGGTTCGGGAAAAACGTTGCTTGCTCAAACATTGGCAAAAATGTTAGATGTTCCGTTTGCGGTTGCTGATGCGACTACATTAACAGAGGCAGGTTACGTCGGTGATGATGTTGAAAATATATTGTTAAGATTATATCAGAATGCCGAATTTGATTCATCAAAAGCCGAACGCGGCATTATTTATATTGATGAAATCGATAAAATTTCAAGAAAATCCGAGAGTACATCAATTACTCGTGATGTTTCTGGTGAAGGGGTTCAGCAGGCTTTGTTGAAAATGATAGAAGGTACTGTTGCCCATGTTCCGCCTCAAGGAGGCAGAAAACATCCTCATCAGGAATTTATCGAAATTAATACCAAAAATATCTTATTTATATGTGGTGGCGCTTTTGTAGGTTTGGAAAAGATTGTTGATGCCAGAGCAGGAGTGGGTAATTCTGTCGGTTTTGGAACAGCATCTTTATCTCAGGCTGAAAAAGATGCTAACGCTTTAAAGCTGTTAAAAAAATTGCAGCCTGAAGATTTGTTAAAATTCGGTTTGATTCCTGAATTTATTGGTCGTATTCCTGTGTATGCAGTATTAGATCAGTTAAATGAAAAGACATTAAAAATGATTTTGACAGAACCAAAGGATGCGATTTTAAAACAGTATAAAGCTTTGCTCAAAATGGATAATGTTGATTTAGAATTTGAGCCTGAAGCTATTGATTTAATTGCAAAAGAAGCTATTAAACGTAAAACCGGAGCTCGTGCATTAAGGTCAATTGTTGAAGAAATTATGTTGGATGTTATGTATGATGTTCCGACAAAAGAGGATATAACAAGTTTTGTCGTTACTGCTGACATGGTCAAGAACCGCAAAAATGCAGAGGTAGTCAAGCTGCCGACAAATAAAGATCAAGAAATTAGTGCATAGTAACTAATAATATAATGAAAAGCTAAGATTTTTAATCTTAGCTTTTTTTATTGCATTGATTGTTTTTTTATGCAAAAATATGCCCAAAGGGAGTATTGTATTGTGGGAGCTTCAAAAACTTTAATTTTAATTGATGGACACGCATTAGCGTTTAGAGAGTATTATGCTCTTGAACGCACGGGTATGAGTACGTCTGATGGCACTCCTACTTGGGCAGTTTATGGCTTTTTTAAAGCGGTTTTTGATTTATTAAAGAATAAAGACTTATGTGCAGATGCTATAGGTGTTGCTTTTGATGTCTCTCATCATACTTTTAGAACTGATACCTATGAAGATTATAAAGCTAACCGCGAGGCTATGCCTGATCCAATGCGTATTCAAATGGAACTTATATACGCAGGATTAAAGGCGTTTAATATTCCAATATACACTAAAGAGGGCTTTGAAGCAGATGATGTTATAGGCACTATTTCAAAAAAAGCTAGCGAACTTGGGCATAAAGTTTTGATTTTGACGGGAGACCAAGATTCATTTCAACTTATAGATAAGGAAGGGTTTGTTAAGGTTATAATTCCTTCTAAGGGTGAATTAAAAGAGTATAATTGGGATGCGGTGCACGAAAAATTAGGTGTTTACCCAAATCAGGTAATAGATTATAAGGCTTTGCGCGGTGATACTTCAGATAATATTCCTGGGATTAAAGGAATAGGCGAAAAAACGGCAGTAAAACTTCTTGAAGAATTTAAAACTGTTGATAATGTTTTAGCAAATGCCGATTCTATACAAGGGAATTCCATAAGAGAAAAAATTAAAAACGGTATAGAAGATGCTAAAATGAGTAAATATCTTGCGACTATTGTCAGGGATGTTGATATTGATTTTGATTTCGAAAAAACTCATATCGAGCTTCCTGAGATATCAAAAGTTACTGATTTTTTACGCTCAATGCAGTTTTATAGCTTTTTAAAAAATATTGAATATATTTTAAAGACTTTTGATAAAAGAAGTGAATGCGCACAAATAACCGAGGCTTCTGCGGAACCTATTGTTCCGGCTTCAGAAAACGGTCAATTAGGTTTATTTGCGAAGGCAGTGCAGGCTGAAGTTAATAAAGTCGAGTTGAGTTATGATGTTAAACTAATAACTGATTCTACGGATTTGGCTGATTTGGTGCAAAAACTAAAATCAAAGAAAATATTTTCATTTAAACTTTTTGCAGATATTAATAATGCTGTTAATTTCGATTTATATGGACTTGCGCTGGGTTTGAATAATTCTTTTCTGTCTGATGAAAATGGGTTGAAAGTAAATGCAAAGACTGATAAATCTGAGGTTTATTATATTCCATTGGTGACATCATTAGAAGCACAACTTGGTGCGGATTATATTTTAAATATTTTAAAAGAAGTATTTGAAGATGATTCAATTCAAAAAATTACCCACGATACAAAATCACAATCAAATGTCTTAAGAGCATACGGTGTGCAATTAGGTGGCATTATTTTTGATACAATGCTGGCCAGTTATATTAAAGATTCAAATGCTTCAAATGCTTTCGATGTCCAGTGTATGGAACGTATTAATCATATATTAACAACTATGGTCTCTGATAATAAAAAAGCAAAATTTTCTGATTTATCTTTAGATGTTTGTAAAAATTATTGTGCAGACTATATTTCGAGTATGTTTGAACTTTCAAAATATTGGCTAAATAGCCTTGATGAAAAAGAATTAAAAATTTTAAATGATATTGAAATTCCTCTTGCGTATGTTTTATCTGATATGGAATGTCTTGGCGTTTCCATTGATAAAGATTATTTGAATAAATTAACTATCGAACTTAATGAGAATTTATCGAATGTAGAGGGGAGGATTTACGATTTAGCAGGAGAGAAATTTAATATAAATTCACCAAAGCAGGTCGGAGAAATTTTATTTGAAAAATTGAAAATTGAATCTCCTAAAAAACGCGGGAAATCAAAGAATTCAACTAGTGCAGAAGTATTATCATATCTTGCCTATGACCATGAAATAGCCCAGCTTATATTGGATTACAGGCAGTCTTCCAAGCTTAAGTCAACATATACTGATGCTCTTCCGTCTTTAGTTGAACCGATTGATAATAGAATTCATACTTCTTATAATCAGACTGTCACAACAACAGGGCGTTTGTCTTCGTCTAATCCGAATTTACAAAATATACCTATAAGAACAGCAGAAGGTAACAAAATTCGTCAGGCTTTCGTTCCAAAAGACAGAAATAATTATTTAATATTATCTGCGGATTATTCGCAGGTAGAATTGCGTATTCTTGCCCATGTAAGTGAAGATAAAAATTTAATAGATGCTTTCAATTCAGGTATTGATGTGCATACCTTGACTGCGTCAAAAGTTTTTGATGTCCCTGTTGCCGAAGTTACAAAGGAGATGCGCTATAAGGCAAAGGCTGTAAATTTCGGTATTGTATATGGGCAAAGTAAGTACGGTCTTGCCAAATCATTAAAAATAACTCCTCAAGAAGCTGAGAATTTTATAGAGAAGTACTTCCAAACTTATCCTAATATTAAATTATATATGTCAAATATGATTGCAAAAGTTGAGCAAGAGGGTTATGTAGAAACTGTTTTTGGCAGAAAGCGCTATCTTGATAAAGAAATTAATAGTCCGAATGCAATGATAAGAGAATTCGCAAAGCGCGCTGCCATAAATCAACCTATTCAAGGTTCCGCTTCCGATTTAATAAAGATTGCAATGATTGATTTTTGGAAGAAATTAAAAGATAATAATCTTAAGACTAAAATGATTATGCAAGTCCATGACGAATTAGTCTTAGAAGTCGAAAAGTCAGAATATGACAAAGTTAAAAAGTTAGTACAAGAGTCTATGGAGCTTGGGCAGCCTTTACGGGTTCCTTTGCTTGTGGATATAAATTCAGGTGAATCGTGGAAAGAGTCATAGTATTATTATTTTTAATTATATTTGGAATTAGTTTCAGTCCTGCTTTTGCTCAAGAGAATCAAAGTTTGAGTACCCTGATTACTGCCCAAAATATAAAATATCAAGATTGTACAAAAGTTTTTAATATTGATAATGTAAGTCTTTTTTATCTTACAATCTCATCAATTAATGCAAATAGGTTCACTATTGATGAAATTCAATCTCATTCCGGTTATATTTTGTTTACGGCGGTTAATAAGAAGTTTTTAGCAACAATAACAAATGTAAATACAAATCAGGCAATGTTAAAAATTACTCCTGCCGATAATAATTATTATTTTCAGCCGGGTATATATTTAAACATTTTCAAATATATTGATCTCAATCTAAAAAATAAGCCTGAAAGTATGACTTTTACCCCAAATCAAGCAGATAATTGAGGAAATATCTTTAGCGCGTTTTCTGTTGTTAATTGAGTAACTTCTTCTACTGAAATATCACGTAAGTTTGCTATTTCTTCTGCTACGTATTTGACATAGTATGGCCTATTCTCTTTTCCCCTGAAAGGTACAGGCGCAAGATACGGATCATCTGTTTCCAACAACAAGTATTCTGGAGGAATTCCTTTTGCAACTTCTTTTACAGATTTTGCATTTTTAAACGTTACAACTCCGCCTAAAGAAATATAAATCCCCTCTTTTATGCATTCTTTGGCAAATTCCAAACTCCCGGAAAAACAATGTAATATGGCTTTTGAATTTTTGTTGTATTTTTTTAATATATCCAAAGTATCAAAATGTGCTTCTCTTGAATGTATATTCAAAGGTAAATTCATTTGATTTGCGAATTCAATTTGTTTAATAAATACTTCTTTTTGCAGATCTTTAAAACTTTTATCCCAATAATAGTCAAGGCCAACTTCCCCGATACCAACAATTTTATTATTATTTTTGATAATCTCTTCCATATCGTATAGTGTTTTATCGCAGAAATCTTTTACTTCTTCGGGGAAAACTCCGACATAGCCATATAAATTATCAGATTTTTTTATTACTTTATCTACATCAAAAATGTCCGTCGTGCTTGAAGATGGTACAAGAGCAATAATATTATTCTCCTCAAGCTCCTTTATTGCATCTTCAATAGGGGTTTCTTTTAGCATATTTATATGTGAATGCGTGTTTATAATGCTTATATTCATAAAGAAATTTTATCATAAAAAATATGAAAGCTTTATTATAAATTATTATAGATTTTATTAATTATTATTTTGTACTCCGTGTTATAATACTTGTATGGAGAATAAGGGATTAAAAATTTCAATCGCTCATTTGTACCCAAAGTTATTAAATTTATACGGAGATATGGGCAATGTCATTACTTTAAGGCAGCGTTGCATTTGGCGTGGTATTGAGGTTCAATTTGAACAAATTAATTCCGGAGATAAAATAAAAGAACATGATTTGTATTTTATTGGTGGCGGGCAAGATAAGCAGCAAGAAGAAGTTCAGGCTGAGTTATTTTCGCAAAAAAGTGAATTGCAAGCCCAAATGAACGATGGTTCTGTTTTCTTAGGTATATGCGGCGGGTATCAGCTGTTTGGCCATTATTATCAACCTCATGGAAAAGACAAGTTGGAAGGGATATCTTTAATGGATGCATACACTATTGCCGGTGATACCAGATTTATCGGTAATGTGACCGTAAAAACTAATTTTTTATCTCCAAATACTTTGGTTGGTTTTGAAAATCATAGCGGATTAACATATTTGCAAGGGGAAACAAAGCCGTTGGGCGTAATATCCGTGGGTAATGGAAATAATGGTAAAGACGGTTTTGAAGGTGCAAGATATAAAAACGTTTTTGGTACATATTTGCATGGTTCGCTACTTCCTAAAAACCCTCATTTTGCAGATTATTTAATTTCTTTGGCTCTGGAAAAACGCTATGGGCATAAAGTAGAATTAGAACCGTTAGATGATTCATTTGAGTATTCTGCTCATAACTCTGTTGTCGGTAAAGCATATTAAATTTTTATTCCAACATGTCATAAACCCTGCGGATTTCTTTTATATCCTGCCACATAAGCCACTTAGGAGAACCTTTTTCTCTGGAGTCATTTCGTAAAAGATATGAAGGGTGAAAAATTGGCATCATCTTTGAAAAATATGGTCCTTCATACCATTTACCTCTTAATTTAGTTATACCCAAATTCGTATCAATAAAAGATGTTGCGGCTATTCTTCCGCATAATAAAATTATTCTTGGTCGGAGAATTTCTAATTGTGCATCCAAATATTCGCGGCATGCAGCCTTTTCTTCGGGCAGGGGGTCTCTATTTTCTGGAGGTCTGCATTTGAGTGTATTACAGATATAAATATCCCTCTCCCTCGAAAAACCAACACTTGCAAGAATTTTATCTAAAAGTTGGCCGGCTTTTCCAACAAACGGCTCCCCCTTTTGATCTTCATAATATCCGGGAGCTTCACCTATTAGCATGATTTTAGAATTTGGAATCCCCGCAGAAAACACGGATTTTGTTTTTGTTGCACCCAGTGGACATTTATTGCAATTTAAACATTTCTCCCGTATTGCGTTAAGTTTCTCATCAAATTCTGTAGTCATATTATTCTTCCGGTGTTAAAACAGAAATAACAGCATTTTCAACTGACAAATATTTCTTAATAGTATTTTCAATATCAGTAATTGTAATATTTTCTAAATCAGAGAGGTATTCTTCTATAAGTTTCAAATTATTACAAACAGTCGTATAATAACCTATATTTTCTCCGATTTCTGACACTGTTTCAGCATCATTCGCAAATCTTGATTTAATTCTTTTTTTTGCTTTTAAAATTTCTTCTTCGCTTATTTGATTTTCTAAAAGCCCGTTAAGCTCTTGTTTAACAAGTTCAATGGCTCTATCTTTAGCTTCCGGCTTAAAGTTAGCTTGGATAAAGAAATTGTTGCCGTCTTTAAATTGGTAATGTTCTGTGCCAATCATATTGAAAATTCTATCAGGCAATTTTTCAATAAGATTTTGCTGTAATCTTGAGCTTGAACCGTCTCCAAAGATTATACTTATTAAATCCAAGCATATAGATTCCTTTAATTCGCTCGCTTTTGGACCAAGCCAACCAAACATCATATAAGAAGTAGAAACATTTGCCTTTGTCTCTATATATTTAGTTTGCGTAGTTGGAGCGTCAATTGGGTTAATTCTTGATTCTTGATAAATTCTGTCAGGAAACGTAAATTTTTCTAAGATTGAGTTAAGAACTTCTTCGTGATTAAAATCTCCAACGACAATTGTTGTTACATTTTGAGGTGTATAGAATTTGCGATAGTAATTATCTATATCCTCTCTTGTTACTTGGGCAATAATTTCAGGTGTTCCTATTACATCTCTTTTGTATGGATGCGCTTGGTACATATTGTAATTGCATTGATTATAAACTTTTGTCCACGGTTGGTCCTTTCTCATTCTAATTTCTTCAATTACAACGTGACGTTCTCTTTTGTCTGTAACCGTTGCATCATTAATATCAAAAGGTGCTCCGAGTTCTTCAGAAGGGAAAATAGGATCCATCATCATATCTGCATGCAAATCTATTGCAAGATTCAAATATTTATTATTTTCTCCTTTCGGAAGTGTCACATAATAAAAAGTGTAATCTTTCCAAGTTGCAGCATTTACAACTGCCCCTTTTGATTCTAATATTCTATCAAATTCTCCTACTTTGTGAGTATGAGTCCCTTTAAACATTAGGTGCTCAAGAAAGTGTGAAATCCCGTTATTATGACTATCTTCATTTATTGAACCTGTTTTTACCCAGGAAGAAACATTGACCATATTTCCCTCTTTGTGTGCTAAGACTATTTTATGGCCGTTATCATTTTCATATACTTCTACATCTTGAGTAAGATACGGATATTTAATAAGTGTTTTATTCATATTAACGAACTCCCCTTCCTTCTTTATTATAACATAATAAAATTTCATGATATGTTTTGTATAAAATAAAGTATTTATTCTCTATTTTTAGGCTATAATTCATGTATGAATAACGTTATTGAAAAGATAAAAGGAGTTGTTGTTGTTTCTGTTCAGGCTATGCCGTCTGAACCTTTGTATTTGGAACAGTGCATGTGCGCGATGATGAAATCTGTAATAAATGGTGGTGCGGGGGCACTTCGTGTTGCAGGTGTGAGAGATATAAAAAACGCGAAAAAACTTTTTAATGTTCCGGTGATTGGAATTACAAAACCTGAAGTTATTCCAAAAAATTACAAGGAGCTTGTATATATTACTCCTACAATAAAAGATGTTATTGATGTTGTAAATGCAGGTGCAGATATTGTCGCTATGGATGGAACTTGCAGAGTTCGTCCTAATAATGAAAAATTAAAAGATCTTATTAAGTATGTGCATATCCACAATAGTATTGCAATGGCTGATGTAGCAACAATAGAGGATGCTATTTATGCCAAAGAAGCAGGTGCCGATATAATTTCAACCACTCTTGCAGGGTATACAATGGAATCTTTGTCTTCCCCTTCTGATGGACCGGATTTTGAGTTGTTGAGCAATATTGTAAAGGAAACGAAATTACCGGTAATTCTTGAAGGGCGTATTTGGGAGGCTTGGCAAGTTAATAAAGCATTTGAAATGGGTGCTCATTCTGTTGTAATTGGTTCTGCTATTACAAGACCGCAATTAATTACAAAAAAGTTTGTATTTCGAAATAAGGAGGTATAGTGAAGGCTTTAGCTTTTGATGTTGGCGGAACGAAGATATATAACGCTATTATAGATGAAAAAGGGAAAATTCTTTCTAATATAGAAAAGAATGCCACACCTCAAACTTTTGAACAATTGCGTGATTTATTTAAGTCTGTGATAGAAAAGTATGAAGATGATGTTGATGTGATTGCGTTTTCTACTTGCGGCGCGGTAAATAATCAAAATACCGGAATTATCGGTTCAACAGGCAACATTGCAAAAGATTACCCCAAAATGCCTTTTACTCAACTTTCAAAAAAGCCTGTGTATGTTGAGAATGATGCTAATTGTGCCGCTTGGGCGGAACATATTATTGGGGCATCAAAGGGATATGCAAATTCACTTATGTTAACATTAGGAACGGGAGTTGGCGGCGGTATTATTGTTAATAATACTTTATTAAAAGGCAAAAGTGGTGCTGCCGGTGAAATGCATTTTAAAATGTATTCTGATAACAGAAGAAAATGTACTTGCGGCGGCTGGGATTGTTTTGAAATTTATGCATCAGGTAAGGGGTTAAAATTAACAGCGCAAGAGATTTCTAATAATCCTGACATAACAACCTACGATGTTATTGATGGTGTTAAATCGGGAGACTCTCTAATGCTTGAGATATATAATAAATGGCAGAATGATATTGCTAATGGTATTATCGGTCTTGCAAATATTTTTGACCCTGATTGTTTTGTATTGTCCGGATCTTTAGCAGAATTCGTTCAAACTGATAAAATAGAACAAAATGTGAATAGTCAAATAGTTACTACTCCGACAAAAATTTTTAAAGCTACTGCCGGAAATTACTCCGGAATGATAGGGGCTGCAATTCTTGCACTAAATAAAGGATAGTTAATATGGGGAAGTCTAAAACCAGAATACTTAGAAAAGGAATTCAAAACCAGCTTCAAAAGCTCACAAGGGAAGATGCACTATGTGAGGTGGCAAAATTTTTGAATATGAATGACTATAATAGCGCTAAAAACTTGATTACAATGTTCGGACTTCAGCCTGATGAAATATTAGAAGCTGGTGCAAGTTATGAGTCTGTGGTTGCAATAAAAAATATTTTTGTGTAATTTGTTCTTATGGTTAAATTTGTCGATAGGATTATTTTTTGGTTTAAAAATTCAAGACCTTATACAGTGCCGATAACTTTTTTAAGTTGGCTTGTTATTTTTGTCTATTCTCTAAAATACGGCGGGAATTTATTGTCTGGTTTGATTGCATATTTTGGAATTGCAATTGTTCATCTTGTAACAAATCTTGCGGATGATTATTTTGATTATATTCGTTTGTCAAAGGATCAGAATTTTATAAATAGCGCTAAGGATTCAAAATGCCGTTATTTAAAGCAGGGTTTGGCTACTTTGGGAGAATTGAAAATTGTTATAATATTGATGTTATTAATAGCTGCATTAATAGGCTTGTATTTATTTTTCAATAGTGGTTTTTTAGTTGGAATATTCGCTTTGGCCGGACTAATTATTGCATTATTCTATTCAAAGTTTTCAAGTAAAGGCTTAGGGGATTTTGCAGTGATACTGGCATATGGACCATTGATGTACGAAGGTGTGTATTATGTTATGACAGAAGAATTATCATATGAAGTTTTAATATTATCATTGGCTTGCGGTATATTTGTGGATTCTATTTTATTCGCGAGTATGATACTGGATTATGATGAAGATTATAATTCCGGTAAAATGACCTTTTGTACACGGTTAAATTCAAAAAAATATTCTCTACTTGCTTTGTTTATGCTTTATATTTTGGGATTTGTTTTAATCGGATATTTTTCATATATTAATCATAATTTTTATTGTTTATTTTCTTTGGTTATTCTTCCTTTAATTTTTTCTCTAATGAATTCTTTATGTTTATATAACAAGGATAAAACTTTTTTACCTGAAATTCGCTTTTGGTATTACCCCTTAGAAAACTGGCATAAACTTAAATCTGATGTTTGTGCTCCTTATTTTTTACGTTTTTTCTTTGCCCGTAACATTTCGGTATGGTTTTTATTGATTGTTAGTATCGCAATTTATATAAAATAAAAAGGCTTAAGATTGCACCTTAAGCCTTTATTATATTGAATTATTATTCTTATTAGAAATTAGCTGCAAGCATATTATTTTTTGATTCAAGTAAAATACTCAAATATAATAGCTGATTTGCTAATGCTTTATCAATATTTACGAATTCTGCTCCTGCTCTTGATGATGTTGCTGAAACAATCTTAACATCAGCGTTGATATCTAAATCACCGTAAGCTAAGTGTACAGGAATAACATCTCCAACTTTAAGAGCGTTGTTGTGACTTACTGCTATACCGCCTCTTGATACGTCTAGTAATGAGTTTACTCCATTATTTTGTCTTTCAAGTAATACAGGATTTGTATTATCTGAGACTTTAAATCTCATATATTGACGCTTATCAATAGCATCTACTGCGTTATCAACAATTTTGCGTTGTATAAATGTGATGTCACCGCTTTGTCCATCCGGAGCATTTGGATCAGGTTCCGGTCCAGGACCAGGGCCAGGGCCAATTTTATCAGCAATAGCTAATGGTGTAGCTTCTGCTATATTATCATCAGGGTCAACATTGGATGGTTTACCATTAAATATTCCGTCCCCGTCTCCTTCAGGATAATAGTAATTTCTTTCGTGTACATCTCTGCCAATTACTGAAACATTTGTTGGTCTTACAGCATGGCCTGTTGGTATTTCACTTGCTCCAATAACAGGATTTGTTAAGTCATTTACCGCTTTTGAGAAGCCATCTTTATTGAAGTGAGCTTCAATTCCGTTTGCATATATATTATCTGCAGTGATATCAAGGGTCCCATTGTCTAATACTGCATTTTCTATTTTCACTGTTGAGTCTGCATAGCCATAATATCCGTTTAGGTCTTCTCCATTTGGTCTTATATTTTTGTTAATATCAAGGGCGGCTACTTTTACATGGTTTGGAAGAACTTCATCTCTGTAATCCGGTTCCATGTAGCCACCATCTTTTTGACCTTGATTTCTTGGTCCAAAGTAGTCCTCCGGAATTACAGATTTATCGACAATATGTCCAAGATTTTTTATTTCCAATGTTTTACCGCGAGTTACGATATTCATATCTCCTTCCGCAGTAATATTTTCAATTGTAGTGTTCCCTGCGAATTCGACATCTAAATCGCCTTCTCGTGCTATCATAGTACATACTTTATTTGTTTTTATTTCTTTATCTGCACCGTAATCTGAATCGTTAAAGCTATTTTCTTTTAGATAAATATTTTCATTTGCAAGTGCATCCATGCTATAGCCTTTTTCTGCACGATTTTGAATGAATGTAACTTTATTATCTTTAGATCCAATGCTGCCGTTTGAGATTAAGGAAATTCCCCAGCCTTCAATGTTAGTATCTGAGTTATTATTTGGTCTTGCATTAACCATGTTGTAACGCTTTCCGTTCGCTTTCCCGTGGAATGCGTGGCCTGAATCATCTACTGTTAATATAACACGGCCATCTGCTTTTATTGTATCGATATTCATGTCAGAATCGATTGCAGCATAATTGATTACTAAATCTTGCCCTTCCAGTGTTTTGTTAGTTGCTGTTGTACTTGCGTTTACTTTGCCATTAATTTTTGCATTGATAGATTTAGTAAAGTCTCTGGAACCATCAGCTTTAGGCCCAATTCCTGTGCATCCTGAACCTTCGCAGGCCTCTTGTTGAACAGGAAGACCGATTGTTCCGTTTGTTACACGCATCGTTAAGTCTCCACCTGCAACAAGTAAAACTTTTTCTACTCCTGAGTTCAATATGCTACCGTTATTTGCAGTAATTTTAATATTACGACCTGCAGTGATATAATTGTCGTTTGATGTTTTGTCACCAATAACAATGTTTCCACCGCCATTTTGTGTCATATCAACGTTTTGTTGTGCATTAACCAAGCCTTGAATTCTTGTTCCACCTTTAGAGGTGTCGTTAATTGCGATATTTTGTTTACTTGTCAGTCTGCCTGATGAAGCTAAGTTTGTACCGTTGCTCCCAATATTACTTGTCATTATGCTTCCGTCAGCATTTACTTTTCCTGCAATATTTAGGCCTTTATTTCCTGTGTTTTCTATTAATATGTTTCCGCCGTTAGTAACTGTTCCATCTATATTAAGACCGTTACTTCCGTAGTTTCTTATGTGGGTATAACCGGTGTTGCTAACTGTTGCATTTTTAGCGATATTAAGACTATTATTTTCATTGTACATTTTTAACTCGCCACCACTGTTCTTAATAGAACCGGTTACGTTAAACGCACCATTGCCTGTATTTTGGAATGTCGAATTACCGTTCTTATTTGTGTATGAGCCGGTAACATTTAAAGCTCCGCCTTTATTTAAAACTTCAGAATTACGTCCGTTTACAACGTTACCTGCAAGTTGCATTCCACCTTTACCGGTATTTATTATTTTTATGTCACGTCCGTTTTGAATTGTACGTCCTTTAGAAAGAACTAAAGCATTACCATTATTTGTAATAGATAAATCTCTTGTGTTGTTTAATGCTCCAGCAATAACAAAATCTCCATTACCGTTGTTTACCCATGTTGAATCATTTTTATTTGTGAATGTTCCGTCAAGGTGTAAAGAACCATTGTTGTTGGTGATTTTAGAATTCCTTCCGTTCGTGATATTACCGGCAAGCATCATATTACCTTTGCCGGAATTAGTGATATACATATCTCTCCCGTTTTTGAGAGTATTGCTTTTTATAATTAAGTTATTACCTTTATTTGTAATTGTTAAATCTTGTCCATTATTAACTGTTGCTGTAATAGTTAAATTGTCGTTACCTCTTTGTTCGATAGTTGTATTTTTAGTATTTGAGAATGAACCTCCAAGATTTAAAGCACCTGCGGTATTTAGGATATTTGAATTCCCATCATTAACAATTGTTCCGTTAATTTGCATACCGCCTTTGCCTGTATTTGTAATCTTTAATTCATTGCTATTGTCAATTTTACCTGTTTTGGTAATATTTAATGAATTCCCGTTGTTAGTTAAGGCCATTGTACCTCTGCGGTTAGCTACTGTTCCGGAAATTGTTAAATCCCCGTTTTTGTTTAGGATAGTGTAGTTACCGTTGTGGTTTTCTGTAGTCCCTGTAATTTTAACTCCTTTGGAACCAGTGTTTGTTATTGTAGTATTGCCTTTACCGTAGTTATTCATTATGCCGTCTATTGATGTTCCGACGGTAGATGTAAGTGTAATATTACCGTTTGCATTTGATACATTATTTGCTGAATGAATATTTTTTGTGTTTACAATATTGTTAAAAATTTCTTCTGCTCTGGCATTAGAATTAACAAGTAGATTATTCCCTGTACCTGCTATCATGCCACTGCCTTTGTTTATATTTATATTACCGGAATGAATATCGATATCGTTAGTTGCAATTACTTTACCGTTAACTGTTACGCTTCCGTTATTGTTAGAAGCTTTTAAAACGCTAATATCTGCGTGAGGGTTGTTTTTATAATCGTTATATACCGCGCTTGTCGGGGTATATACGCCTAAAGAACCTACATTGATGACTCCAGATGAGCCGATAACCATACCGTTTGGTGAAACGAATATTGCTCTGCCGTTATAGAAGTTGCCATCTCGCATTGAATTTACTATACCGTTAATATCAATTTTGTTGTCTACCAGGTTGATGAATGTATTAATGTCAGTATCACCGTATTTGAAAATTAAGTTTGCGATATCACCTTGGCTTAGTATAAAATCGATATATTTTCTATAACCGATATCACTGCCTGTTATAAGTGCTGTCGGGTCTATGTTGTAAACCCCATTGTTACCGGTAACACCGGTGATTTCCGTAGCAAATGCTTTCAACGGAACTAGCTGCATTGCAAGTAGTAGCGTCGATAGTGCAATTGCAATTGATTTTTTACGAATATTCATTCTATATTCCTTTCCGACTTGTAGATTGTATCCCTTATTTTTATTTTATTTGGTAAAGATTTAAATATAAGCATTTGTTACTTTTTGTTATAAAGCATGCCTATCTGTTAATATAAAAACCGTAAAAATAAAATTTGCTAGTAAATGTGCAAAAAAAAGACCCCGCAATTGTTTGCGAGGTCTTTTTCATATTTCGGCTATACCTTATTTGTTAAATCCGATATTCTTAGCATCTTCAAGTAAGATATTTAAGAATAAGATTTGATTTGCTGTCGCCTGATCAAGATTTATGAATTCTGCTCCGGCTCTGCCTGTTGTTGCTGATACAACTTTAACATTGGCATTGATGTCCAAGTCTCCGTATGATAAGTGTACCGGAATTATATCTCCAACTTTTAGGTTACCGTTGTGTCTAAGTGCGACACCGCCTCTTGATACGTCGATTAATGCGCTTGCACCGTTACCTGATTCCATTGCAACAGGGATGTTGCTTGTTGAAATATTAAATCTCATATATTGACGTTTATCGATTGAATCTATTGCATCATCAAGAATTTTTCTTTGGATGAATGTAATATCTCCGCTTTGTCTATCAGGAGGTGTAATATCGTCGTCAGTATCAGTATCTGTGTCAGTATCAGTATCAGTGTCTGTATCAGTATCAGTGTCTGTATCTGTATCTGTATCAGTATCAGTATCAGTATCAGTATCAGTATCAGTATCTGTATCTGTATCTGTATCTGTATCAGTGTCTGTATCAGTGTCTGTATCTGTGTCTGTATCTGTGTCTGTGTCAGTATCAGTATCAGTATCTGTATCTGTATCTGTATCTGTATCTGTATCTGTGTCTGTATCTGTATCTGTATCTGTATCTGTGTCAGTATCAGTATCAGTATCTGTATCAGTATCTGTATCAGTGTCTGTATCTGTATCTGTATCTGTATCTGTGTCTGTATCTGTATCTGTATCTGTATCTGTGTCAGTATCAGTATCTGTATCAGTATCTGTATCGATATCAGTATCAGTGTCTGTGTCGGTATCAGTATCTAATGGTTTATAGTAGTTTCTTTCGTGTTCATCACGTCCGATATCTGTTACATCATCCGGTGTTACAGGGTTAACTACAACTTCATCTGTCCCATTTACAGGATTTGTTCTTGGATCAACTGTTGGGTTTGGATCGTAGCCATCTTTATTGAAGTGCCATGCTTTTCCGTCAGCGTAAATATTATCAGCTGTAATGTTTAATGTGCCGTTATCTAGTTGCGTATTATGAACTGTTACGCTTGAATCCGCCCAAGCATAGTAGCCATCTACCATTTCACCATCAGGTCTGATGTTTTTGTTAATATCTAATGCTTTTAGTGTTACATTATTTGGTAAAGTTTCATCTCTTAAGTCCGGTTCCATATAGCCGCCGTCTTTTTGACCTTGAGTTCTTGGCCCAAAATAGTCAACCGGTGTATTCGGAACTGTGCCTAAGTGATTGATTTCCAGCGTTTTACCTCTTGTAACAATTTTAATATCGCCTTCAGCTGTGATTTCATCAATATATGTATTTCCTGAGAATTCAGCATCGATACTTCCTTCTCTTGAAATCATTGAACATACATTGTTAACTGTATATTGGTCGTCTAATCCTTTAATGTATATATCTTCATTTGCTAAAACATCCATACCGTATCCACCGTTAGGTGTTGGGTTATTAACTGTTGCTAATTCGCCGGCTCTTGTTTGGTTAAATGTTAATTTGTTATCTTTAGAACCGATGTTGCCACTTGAAATTAATGATATTCCGTAACCTTCAACGTTAGCTTTATTAGGATCTGTTGAAGCGTTTACCATATCATATCTTGTAGTACCGTCTTTTCTGTTATAATCTGTTGTTAAAATTACTCGACCGTCTGCGTGGATAGCATCAATGTTCATATCGGAATCGATTGCAGCATAGTTTATAACTAAATCTTGTTCTTTAGCTGCTGTAGTGTCAATTGTTGTTGCATTAACTTTACCTGAAACTTGTGCGTTAATAGATCTTGCATAGTCTCTTGTGCCAGGTGCATCTGAAATACCTGTACAGTAATCATTGTAGCATCCTGCGCCAACTTCTTGACCGATAGTACCATCAGTTACTGTCATAGTCAAATCGCCGCCTGCTTTTAATAAGATTTTTGCATCTTGAATGCCAAGAACTTCGGCGTTTGGTTGGATACCTGCCCAGTTTAATATGCTACCGTTATTTACAGTTATTGTAATATCTTTTTCTGCTGTGATATATTCATCGTTTTCTGTTCCGTCACCAATAACAAGGTTGCCGCCGCCGTTTTGCAGCATGTTAACGTTCTGTCCTGCATACATTAAGCCCTGAACTCTTGTACCACCGACAGAATTATCATCTACATAGATATCTTTGTTTGCATTAATTCTGCCCTTTGAGTCAATAAATGTACCGGCTGCGCCTGTGTTGGTTAATGAAACATTATTACCATTGACATTACCGCTTTCGATTACGTTTAAACCGGCCTGACCTGCGTTGATTAATTTGGCGTCTTTACCAACATTAATGTTTCCTGAAACGTTCAAGCCATCAACGCCGGATACAGCATTTGTCATTGTCAAATTGCCGCCATTGTTGAATGTTCCTGAAACATTCAATCCGCCGGTAGTTTTTGTAGTTTCTGTGATGTAACCATTTCTTACGTTTGCATCCCCTGTATTGTTTACAGTGCCTGAAATATTCAAACCTTTGCCACCAAGGTTAATTATGTCTAAGTTTCCGTTGTTTTCAATATTTCCTGAAATTCTTAATTCTGAATTTTCTTGCGTTGGATCACTAGGGGCATTTATAATATTCATCTGATCGCCTTTATTGGCAATGTTTCCAGAGAGTATTAAACTTCCGTCTTGGTTATATATTTTAACTGTTCCGCTTTGGTTATATACGTTTCCGCTAACGTTTATTCCTTCGCCGCCAGCTCTGAAGTTTGTTAAATAAACACCGCCTTCACCTTTGGCCATATTTATTACATTTCCTTCAATGTTTATACCGGCGTTGTTAATATTGTCATCGCCAAATCCTGCGCTTGTAATCCTAATTTGGCCGTTACCATCACTTGCAAATTCGTTGTTTACAGTTAAATTATCCGTGTTAACAAGTTGCTTAAAGAATGCTTCAGCTTGATCAGGAGTCAAAATTAAACCCATTTTGTCAGCCTTAATACCTGCAACAACACCTGCATCTTTACCAATATTTACATCTCCGGCATTGATAATGATATCTCCGTTAGTGAATATTTTTCCTTGTATATCAACAATACCTTCGCCTGTTCCTCTTGGACCTGTAAATTGAACATCTGCACCAGCATTTTCAAATGCTTGCCAGCTTGCAGCGCTTTTTTCGTTTACTAAATCTTGATATTTTTTATTTGCAGGGTCTGGTGTGTAAATGCTCAAAGATCCTACGTTGATAACACCTGAAGCACCTACGACAACGCCTTTTGGAGAAATAAATACGGCTTTACCGTTGTAGAATTTTCCATCTCTCATTGCGTTGATAATACCGTTAATTGTAACTCTGTCTTTTACTAAGTTAATGAATGTTTCAATATTGCCTGAACCATATTTAAAAATTAGGTTAGCAATGTCACCTTCATCTAATGTGAAGTGATCATATCCTCTGAAGCCTACGCCTCCGCTTGCAGTTTCAGGGGTAATGTCAAATGTTCCGTGACCACCATTTGTAATACCGGTAATTTCACTTGCAACGACCGTAAATGTCATTGTTTGGTTTAGCATAAAACAGCCTGTCAAAATTGTTGCCAGTATTCTTCTTCTGTGGTTCTTTCTCCTATTTCTCGTTGTCATGTCCAGTCCTTTCATTTATTATTACTTGTCATTACATTCACTTTTTATTTTTTTGCACACACCATGACAATAGTCATGACATTTTTATGCTTATGTATTAATTAACGTCTTTTTTTTTCAAAAATTTACTTTTTTTCTTAAAATTTTTAAAAATTTTACAAATGTTAATAAAAAAAATACAGGTTAGAATTTTGTATTCTAACCTGTATCTGTTTTATCTTGTTTGATTTTTTATTTTAATGAAAGTTTATTGTACCAACTGTCTATTAAAACGTTTAGGTATAAGATTTGGTTTGCAGTTGCCTTATCTAAGTTTATGAATTCTGCCCCGGCTCTTGCAGTAGTTGCAGATACAACTCTTACATTTGCGTGGATGTCCAAATCTCCGTATATCATATGAAGTGGAATTTCATCGCCGACTCTCAATGATCCGTCGTGAGCTAATGCAACGCCGCCTCTTGATACGTCTAGGATTTTTGTTACTCCATTGTCTGTTTGTTCCATTACGATCGGGAATTCTGCTCCGCTAACTCCAAATCTCATATATTGACGTTTATCAATGTTATCCAGTTCCATTTCATCAATTTTTACTTGACGCCATTCTAGAACTCTATCAGGCTCATCCGGTCGTGGATCCGGTTTTGGATCTGGTTTTGGATCCGGTCCCGGTCCAGGTCCAGGGCCTGGGCCCGGATCGCTTCCTTCAAGGGCTAATGGTGTTGCATCAACTATGCCATCATTGTTTTTATCAACGATAATGATTGGTCTTTCCATGTTGCCATTGCCTGTTGGTTTATAGTAATTTCTTTCGTTTTCATCTCTGCCGATGCCTGTAACATCATTTGGTGTGACTCTGTGGCCTGTAGGGATTGCATTTTCTACAGATGGCATTTCTGCAGGGTTATATACTCCTTTAGTTGGGTTTGTACGATCGTTAGCAGCTTTTGAAAATCCTTCTTTGCCGAAGTGTGCTTCAATACCGTTTGCGTATACATGGTCTGCTGTTATATCCATTGAATCTTTGTCTATTACGGCATTATGAACGATTGCAGTTGAACCAGCCCATGCTTCGTGTTCACCGTCAACCAATTCTACTGTTGGTCTGATATTGTGGTTAATATCAAGAGCTTTTACAACAACTTTGTTTGGAAGGACATCAGCTTTTTCAGGTCCGTCATAACGGCCATCAAATGCGTAACCATCATGGTGTTCTCCAAAATAGTCTTCCAATCTGCCGTCTCTATCTGTATCTTTTAGGCCTGTAGATTTGTCAATATGACCCAAATTATCTATTTCAAGATTTTTGCCTCTTGTGATTACAGTCATGTCGCCTTCTGCAGTGATGTTTTTAATATGTGTATCTCCTGCGAATTCGACATACATATCGCCTTCTCTGGCTATCATTGTACATACTTCATTCTTTTTAATTTCTTTTCTACGACCATAGTCGGAATCATTGAAGCTGTTTTCTTTTAAGTACATATTTTTATTAACTAAAGCATCCATGTTGTATTTGTCTTCTGCTCTGTTTTGAATAAATGTAACTTTATTATTTTTGTCTCCTATGCTGCCGTTAGCAATGAGTGATATACCCCAGCCTTCAATGTTAGTATCTGTATTATCATTAGGTCTTGCGTTAATCATGTTGTAACGTTTGCCGGAATCTCTTCCTGCAGTTTCTTGACCACCCCACGCGTGACCGGAATCATCAACTGTTAAAATTACTCTGCCGTCAGCTTTGATTGTGTCAATTTTCATATTAGAATCAATTGCTGCGTAATTTATAACTAAATCTGGTCTGTTTGCAGTAGTGTCAGTTGTATTAGTTGTTTTAGCTTTTACTTTGCCTGTAATTTTACCGTTAATTGATTTCTTAAAGTCACGTGACAAATCAGATTTAGGTCCGATACCTGTGCAGCCTAATCCTTCGCATGCTGTTTGTTGAACAGGTTCACCGATTGTTCCGTTTGTAACATCCATATTCAAGTTGCCGCCTGCAACAAGAAGGACTTTATCTACACCGTAGTTTAGTAAACTACCGTCAGTAACTTTGATATCAATATTTTTTGCGGCTGTTACATATTCTTTATTATCTGTGGTATCACCGATCACAACGTTGCTGTTAGAGTTTACAATATTAACGTTCCCGTCAGAATTTACAAGACCCTTAATATTAAGTCCGTTATTGCGTTCTTCTCCGTTATTGCCGCTATTTGTGATATTAATATTTTTCTTTTGAGTTGTTGTAACTCTGCCGGTACTATTTATGTTCAATGCCTTGTTCGTATTTATCATATTAACATTGCTATTGTCACCTATAATTGCTCCATCAACATTGAATCCGCCATCACCGCTATTATTCATTGTCAATTCTGCTTCTATAGATTTAACAGTTCCATTTTGTTTTACGTTCAAACCACCTTTGGTATTTGTAATTTGTGTTGTTCCTGATAAATTACCGTTATTTTGAACAAGCCCGCCATACTCAATGTTTAAACCGCCTGTACCATTGTTTGTAACAACAAGGTTACCGGCATTTTCAACTTTACCTTTTACATTAAGAGCTCCTGATGCGCTGTCATTCAAAATTGTTGCATTTCCTTCATTGTTGATTTCTCCTGTTGAATCAACAAGAAGGTTTCCGGCATTGTTTGTTATTTTAGCTGTTCCTACGTTTTTAACTTTGCCTCTGATATTTAAACCTGCAGCACCATTGTTTGTCATTTCAAGGCCTTGAGCATCAACTTCTCCGTTTTGCTCAACATTTAACCCGTCTCTGCCGCTATTTGTTATAGTAAGCTTACCGGATCTGTTTGTTACTTTTCCTCTAATATTAAGGCCTGAAGTGCCTGTATTTGTATTTATAATATCAGCATTACCGGAATTTATGACTTCTCCATTGATATTTAGGCCAGCAGCTCCTGTGTTTGTCATTTCAAGTCCTTGAGCATCAATTTTGCCGGTTTTTGTTTCTGTTTTGTTTACGTTGAAACCGCCCTCACCATTATTGGTCATGGTAAGTTTTCCGGATTTATTAGTTATGGTACCATTTACATTTAATGCATTACCATCATTTGTAAATGTTGCATTACCTGTATTTGTAAATGTTCCGTCAACTTGTAAATTGCCGGCTTTATTCGTTACAGTCGCATCTGCTCCACTGTTTGTAACGGTTCCAGCGATGTTTAAACCTGCTGTTCCTGCTTCGTTATTTGTTAATGTAATACCTTTGGTACTTTTTACCTTAGCTCCGGATTTTACATTTAGACCGCCGGCACCACTGTTAGTCATTGTCAGTAGACCATCATTATTTGTAAGATTACCTGTTACATTTAATGCAGAACCAGTGTTTGTGAATGTTGACGCTCCTGTATTAGTGAAGTTGCCGCCAACACTCATTTCTCCTGCTTGGTTGTTTGCAACAGTTGTACCATTATTTTCAACGGTACCTTCAAAAATCATACCGCCATTGCCGGTGTTAAGATAATTTACTTCGCCTTGGGTATTTTTTAAAGTTGAACCATTTTCAGCTTTAAATCCACCTGCTGTATTTTTGTATGAAGAATTGCCGTTAGCTGTTACATCGGCCCTTAAATTAAAGTTCATACCGCCTGTTGCGTTGTTTTCCATTGTCATTGTAGTGGTTGTAATAGTTCCGCCAACATTTAAACCTGCTGTTCCGTCTTCATAGTTATGTATTGATGCGGCACCTGTATTTTCAACTTTACCGTTGATATTTAAACCGCCTGCACCGTAGTTGTCCATTTGAAGGCCGTTTGATTTAATATTTGTTTTTGTTCCGTTAGCTGTAACTTTTAAGCCTGCTGCACCATAGTTTGTAAATGTAGCTTTACCGCCTGTTTGAATTTCGCCTGAAACATTCAAACCTTTAACGCCTGATTTATAGTTTGTAAATGTAGAGTCTCCTGAAGATTTAAATTGCCCTGAAACATTTAATGCACCGGATTCTCTATTTATTTCATTTGAGACATCACCATTTTCAACTTGTGCATTTCCGGTATGTATAACTTCACCTGAAATTTTTAAGCCCAAATCACCGTTGTTAAAGATATCCAATGTATCAGTGTTGTCATTATTTTTACCAGTTTCAACGCTGCCGCTGATTTCAAGGCCTGAATGTTCACTTAAACTTACTATTGGTTCACCAGTTACTGATGTTGTGTTAGTTCTTATGTTATAAATTTTTGTGACATTACCATCATTTTTTACTTTGCCTGCAATAACTAAGTTTCCATCCTCGTTCTTAATTCTTACAGTTCCATTAGCATTATAAACTCTTGCATTTTCGCTTATATTTATGCCGTCATTGCCAGATACATTGTTATCTAAGTCAATTCCACCATTGCCTGTGCCAAGGTTTACAACTTGCCCATTAATTTTGATGCCGGCACCTTCACTTAAACCTCCGGTACCCCATCCGCCGCTTACAATTTGTATTGAACCGTCAGAACCGCTGGAAAAACTACTTCCTTGTTTTTGATTTTCAGTATTTACCAAATTGTCAAATAGCTGTTGGGCTCTTGTTGCGTCAAGGACTAAATTGTTTGCAACACCAGCAAATATTCCGGAATTTGCTCCGGTCTCAACATTGCCCGCTTTTATTACAACATCTTTATTCGCAAAAATCTTGCCATCAATTATAACATTTGATGTCTTTTCTCCACGTACACCAGTTGTTTCTCCCGGATCAGCTTCAAAATTAGACCATTGTCCTAATGGATCATTTACAAAATTGTTAAATTCGTCGCTTGCAGGATCAGGAGTGTATATACCTAAAGAACCAACGTTAAGAACACCTGAAGAACCGACAACTACCCCTTTTGGAGATATAAATACGGCTTTACCATTATAGAATTTGCCATCTCTCATAGTGTTAATAACACCATTGATATTGAAGGCTTTGTCATTCATCAAGTTGATAAATGTTTCTACATTGTCTGCTCCGTATTTGAATATCAAGTTCGCGATATCACCTTCTCCAAGGTTAAAGTCGTTGTAGCTTCTAAAACCTACGCCACCGCTTGCATTTGTAGGATTAATGTCAAATGTCCCCCTGCCACCGTTTGTTATTCCGGTAATAGTGGATGTAGCAAGCGCATTGACACAAAATGTTTGCTGCAGCAAAAACATGCCTGTTAGTACTGAAGCAACGATTCTTCTGTTGTTCTTTCTACTAATTTCCATCATGGTTCTGTCCTTTCGTTATATTCTTTTAAGCTATATTATTTTCTCTTTCACACTTTTTATGTGTCATGACATAGCTAACGCTATATAACTACTAACGGCATAATTTTAAACGAACTTGAACTTTTTGAAAAAATTGTTACAAAAATTAATATAAAAAATCGGGCCGAAATTCAATCCGGTCCGATTTTTTGGCTATTTTTAATAAGTTTTATCTTTTAAGTGATAAGTTGCGTAATTCACCTAATGCCATGTTCAAATATAATATTTGATTTGCAGTTGCTTGATCTAAATCAATGAACTGAGCTCCGGCTCTGTGAGTTGTCGCTGTTACAACTTTAGCTTTTGCATTGATGTCAAGCCCACCGTATGACATATGTACAGGAATTATATCTCCAACTTTGAGGTCTCTGTTATGTGTTACAGAAACACCGCCTCTTGATACGTCAAGTAAGGATTGTACTCCGCCTTTTTGTTCTAAAGCAATTGGGTTTTGGTTATATGCAACGTTATATCTTACAAATTGACGTTTATCGATTGAATCTATTGCATCATCAAGAATTTTTCTTTGGATGAATGTAATATCTCCGCTTTGTCTATCAGGAGGTGTAACGTCGTCATCAGTATCTGTGTCAGTGTCTGTATCAGTGTCTGTATCTGTGTCTGTGTCTGTGTCGGTATCAGTATCTGTGTCAGTGTCTGTATCGGTGTCTGTATCTGTATCAGTATCTGTGTCAGTGTCTGTATCGGTGTCTGTATCTGTATCAGTATCTGTGTCAGTGTCTGTATCGGTGTCTGTATCGGTATCAGTATCTGTGTCAGTGTCTGTATCTGTGTCTGTGTCTGTGTCGGTATCGGTATCAGTATCTGTGTCAGTGTCTGTATCTGTATCGGTATCGGTATCGGTATCAGTATCAGTATCTGTGTCTGTGTCTGTGTCTGTATCTGTGTCTGTATCTGTGTCTGTATCAGTATCTGTGTCAGTGTCTGTATCTGTGTCTGTGTCTGTATCAGTATCTGTATCTGTATCAGTGTCAGTATCAGTATCAGTATCAGTATCTGTGTCAGTATCAGTATCAGTATCAGTATCAGTATCTGTGTCACTATCTGTGTCAGCCATCGGCTCGTAATAGTTTCTTTCGTGTGGATCACGGCCGATTTCTTCAACGTCTTCAGGTGTTACAGGATGCACACCAATTTCGTCACTATTACCATTTATTGGATTTGTAGATGGGTCATCTTGAGGATTCGGATCGTAGCCATCTTTGTTGAAGTGCCATACTTTCCCATCTGCATATATATTATCTGCTGTGATATCTAATGTTCCGTTATCCAATAATACGTCATGAACTTTTACGCTTGAATCTGCATATCCGTAGTATCCGTCTAAATCTACTCCGTTAGGTCTGATATTCTTATTAATATCTAATGCTTTTAGTGTTACATGATTTGGAAGTGTTTCATCTCTGTGATCAGGTTTCATGTAACCGCCGTCTTTTTGACCTTGATTTCTTGGCCCAAAATAGTCAACAGGAGTGTTAGGAGCTGTTCCTAAGTGATTGATTTCAAGAGTTTTACCTCTTGTTACAACATTTATGTCACCTTCTGCTGTTATTTCATCAATGTAAGTGTTTCCTGAGAATTCTGCATCAATGCTACCTTCTCTTGAAATCATTGAACATACATTGTTAACTGTGTATTCATCATCCAAACCTTTAATATAAATGTCTTCATTTGCTAATACATCCATACCGTATCCGCCGGTTGGAGTTGGATTATTTGTACTAGCCAAAGCTCCGGGTTTAGTTTGGTTGAATGTTAATTTATTATCTTTAGAGCCGATATTACCGCTGGAAATTAATGAAATTCCCCATCCTTCAACGTTAGCTTTATTAGGGTCTGTTGAAGCATTTATCATATCGTATCTTGTTTTGCCGTCGTTTTGGTCGTAATCAGTTGTTAAAATTACTCTACCATCAGCTTTAATATGATCGATTTTCATATCTGAATTGATTGCGGCATAATTGATTACCAAATCTCTAACGCCGCCAGGATATGTATCAGTTGTTGTTGCAGTAACTGTTCCGCCTACATTTGCGTTAATAGATTTTGCATAATCTCTGGTGCCTGTTGCGTCTGAAATACCTGTGCAGTAGTCACCATAGCAACCTGCCCCAACTTCTTGACCGATTGTTCCGTTTGTAACATCCATAGTCAAGTTGCCGCCGGCTTTGATTAATGTTTTAGCATCATTAATTCCTAAAACGCCGGTGTTACCTTCAAATCCTGCCCAGTTAAGAATGCTTCCTTCTTCAACTTTTATATTTACATCATTTCCTGCTGTAATATATTCATTATTATCTGTGTCATCTCCGATGATAACGTGGCTGTATTTATTATTTATATCTACGTTGTTGCCGGCATTCATCAAACCTCTAACGCGTGTACCAATTTTACCTACGTTTGTCAATTTGATATCGTTTTCTGCGTTTATTCTGCCTGTAGAATCAAGTACAATGCCGCCATCTACATTGTTTACATTGCTTATTGTTACGTTTCCGGTATTGTTGCTTCCATTTTTAAGAGCTGAAACTGAACCGTTAATTTTGATTCCCTTTTCGCCTTCGTTTGTAATCGTTACGTTTCCTTTAGTATATACATCTCCATCAATGTAAATACCGCTTTCTTTATCTGTTGTATATGTATATTCTTGACCATCAACAGTTATAGTAACAGTTTGAGAGTTCGGCTTATTTATAATTCTTGTTTCGCCGTTATTTCTTACTGCGCCGGAAATCTTTACATCTCCCCATGTATTATATAATTCGGTTGTACCTTTCTTATTTGAAACTGTGCCTGAAATATCAATTCCGTTTTTACCGGAGTTTGTCAATACAGTATTTCCGTTTCCAAAATTCTTAACAACGCCGGCTATATTAATACCTGCATCTTTCCCCACTTGTTCTGAAGTAATGCGGATATTGCCGTTATTGCTGGAGAATGCGTTACCTGTGTTCAAATTATCAGTATTAACTAATTGATTAAATAGAACGTCAGCAGCTTGTTGGCTAGTCATAATGCCCATTTTGTTTTCGTTAATACCTGCAAACATGCCGGCATTTTTGCCCACTGTGACCATGCCGCCTTTGATGTCAATATCATTAGCCGCAAATACTTTACCGTTAATAGTTACTGATTCACCAGAATTAGAATCGGTAAGTGCACTTAAGTCTGCTCTAGGGTTTCTTACATAATCGTTGAATTGTTCATTTGATGGAGTATATACTCCTAAAGAACCAACGTTGATTACGCCGGAAGCTCCAACAATCATGCCGTTTGGAGAAACAAAGATAGCTTTACCATTGTAGAATTTGCCATCTCTCATTGCATTTAATATACCGTTGATTGTAACTTTATTTTGTACAAGGTTAATAAATGTTTCAATATTGTGTTCTCCGTACTTGAATATTAGGTTTGCAATATCACCTTCACTCAAGTTAAAATCTAAATATTTTCTATAGCCTATTCCTGTTCCTGTTATCCATCCTGTCGGATCTATATCATAAACATTTCCGTTCCCAGTAACACCTGTTATCTCTGTTGACATAACAACAGATGAGAACATGCTTTGCTGAGCTAAAAATAGTGCAGTCAGCATTGCAGATATTACACGTCTTCTGGTGCTTGTATGCCTTGTTTTCATATTATTATCCCTTTCATATTTCTTTATTTTCAAATCTGGATTGTATATCTTTGTATATATTGTACCAAGAGCATGAAAAAATGACTCAGTTTGTTACTTTTTTTTAAGCCATGCCCATGCAATTGACCGACTTAGCATTTATTAAGTCGGTCAATATAAAAACTTGCTATTATAAATATAAATATTAAGTTTTATTAATCTGCTGTTTTCATTACTGTGTATCTCAGAAATGCATAAGTGCCATAAAACGTTAAGAGAAAATATAACATTTGTAATGGATATGAAACTCCAAGATTATAAGTTTTTAATATATACATTAAACCTAAAGTCGGAATAGATGCAATTAATATTCTGGCGGTTGTATTTTTAGGAAGTTTTAATTTGAAATCCGGTAAAACAACAATTACTGATAGTAACCAATATAAAAAATTAGCCGCAAATGTTGCGATACCTGCACCCAAAAGCCCCATTTTGCTTATTAAAATAATATTTAATACTAAACCTGCAATTCCTGATGCCAATTTTATTCCAAAATCTATGTGAGTTTTATTTGCTAAATGGTACTGCAATGTTGTATAGTCCGTTAATGCTAAGAAAAATACTCCAAATGAAAACCAAGGAATAATACTGCTTACTCCGTTTATGAAATCATCCGGTTTATTCGGTATCATTATGTGAACATAAGTAGTACTGTATAAAGACATGACTGCAATTATTGGCAAAGCTAATAACATGTAGTATCCTACAAACTTTGTTATTAGTGGTCTTACGTCAATTTTTGCCTCATATAAATTATAAATTCTTGGAATTGCAGCAACTGTGATCATTGCAAAAAGTGTCATTAGTATTGGTAATGTTGAACTATAGCCAGCACCAATACATGCTGTTTGTTTGAAGCCATGTATGCCATTCATTATGAATTTGTTACTTTGTGTAATTATCCATGCACTTAATGATGTTGCAGCTACAGGAATACCATATTTTACTATTGGAAATACAAATCTCCATTCTACTTTCTCAAATTTAAATATTTTAATAATGTCGCATTGAACGAGTAATAATATGTCAATTAATGAAATTGCTACTCCCATACCTAGAAGGATTGATGCAGCTCCTAAGTGGAAAAATTTTGCAAAGAATACGGTTAACCCTATAGTTACAAATTGGTTTAATATCGTTGTAAAGGAATATGAAATTGACTTCAGCTGCGCTCTTAAAATTTGTTGTAATAATGCTCTTATTGCGACAGGTATTATTAATAATAATACCGCCAAAAAATACTTAAACGGAACGTGGAATAGTGTGTACATTCCATCCTTAAATAGGAGCGATAAGCCAAACATAAGTGTCATGTTTATGGTTAAAATTGTTACTAGTGTTGTTAAGTATTTTGGTAAATCTTCTTCCAATTGGTGATGTCTGAAAAATCTAAGCCCTGCTAGACCGACCCAATCTGAAAATATTATGCACAAGAACGACAGCATTGCGATTGAAACTGTGTACATCCCGTATTGTTCCGTTGTAAATAAACTTGTGTATATCGGTACAGTTATAACATTCCCAAACATGCCGCATAGCTTTGACGGGGCATATTTTGCCATGTCGGAGAATATACCTTTTACTTCCTTTGCAACTAATTCTTTGTTTTCTACGTATTCCATTATTACCTCTATTCTACGATTTCTCCATATAAATCATATTCGTTAACATCATTAATTTTAACTTTTTCTATATCTCCTGGGACTACAGGAGTTTTGCTTTTTGCATATACTAGACCGTCTACTTCCGGTGCATCGTGCTCTGATCTAAGTATAACATCTCCATTATCTGTATACCCCTCTACGATACATTTTAACACCTTATCTATATATTTTCTGTTATTTCCCAGTGATATTGCTTGTTGCAATTTCATTATTTTTTCTCGTCTTATCTTTTTTGTTTTAGACGGTATTTGTGGCTTCAAAGTGTCTGAATACGTGCCTTTTTCTCTTGAGTATTCAAAAACTCCAAGTCGATCAAACTTAACATTCTTAACAAAATTATATAAATGTTCAAATTCTTCTTCACTTTCTCCCGGATATCCTACAATTAATGACGTTCTAATAGCTACATTTGGTATCTTTTTCCTTATTTTTTCAACAAGTAGAGCATTATCCATTACAGGACGTTTCATTGATTCTAAAACTCTCGGATGAGAATGTTGAAGAGGAATATCAACATATTTTACTACTTTTTCTAAATTGGCTATTGCATCTATCAATTCATCAGTCATTTGAGTTGGATAAGCATACATAATTCTAATCCATTCAAGACCTTCAAGATTGTTTAATTCCTTCAAAAGCCGCGGAAGTGCTTGTTTCCCGTATAAATCTATACCATAAGAAGATGTATCCTGTGCAATAAGTATAATTTCTGTAACGCCCTTTTGGATTAAATCTTTTGCTTCTTTTACTATGTTTTCAACAGGTCTTGAAACATATTTACCTCTCAATTTAGGTATTATGCAATAACCACATTGATAATTACATCCGTCTCCGATTTTTATATATGAACTTGCACCAACTGTTATTTGTTGTCTTTCAACGTCTTCAGGGTATTTAAAATTAGAATTTTTATCTACAGAGCTTGTGTAATTTTTATCTATATTTTCAATTATTCCTATGATATCTTTAACATTTTTTGCACCTATCATTCCGGAAATTTCAGGAATAGCTTGCTTTAATTCTTCGTTATATTTTTGTGACAGGCATCCGGCAACAATAACTTTTTTACCTTCTTCAACCATTTCAAGGATACTTCTTATAGATTCTTTTTCTGCATCATGAATAAATGCACAAGTATTTACAATGACAATTTCGGCATCTGTTTCATCTAATGTTATTTCGTATCCTTTTTGCTCTAATGCCCCTAGTATCAATTCTGAATCTACAAGGTTTTTAGCGCATCCATGGTTAATTAAAGCTATTTTCATATTTCCCTCTACCAAATTTTAACATTAATATGTTTAGCCTAAAGTATTTATTACGATTTATTATGATTTTGTTGTAAAATGTAATTATGAAATCTGTAGAATTGTTAGCTCCGGCAAAAAATTTAGAAACTGGAATAGCGGCTATAAATAGTGGTGCAGATGCTATTTATATCGGAGCACCTAATTTTGGCGCTCGTCAAAATGCCGGAAATTCTATTGAAGATATTGAAAAATTGGTTTTTTATGCTCATAAATTTTATGTAAAAGTTCATGTAACTATTAATACAATTCTTAATGATAGTGAATTAAAAGAAGCGATTAAACTTATTAATAAATTATATGAAATTGGTGTAGACGCTATAATTATACAGGATTTCGGGCTTTTAAATGCTGCAGCTGAAGGTTTGTTACCTCCGATACAAATTCACATGAGTACGCAATGTGATAACAGGACATTAGATAAGGTTAAGTTCTTCGATAGTATTGGTGCAGATCGTGTTATTTTAGCAAGAGAACTTTCTCTTAACCAAATATCTGATATCTGCAAAAATGTGAATTGTGAAATAGAAACTTTTGTTCATGGAGCTTTATGTGTCTCGTACAGCGGGCAGTGTTATATGTCTTATGCTAATGGTGGTCGTTCCGCAAATCGTGGTGCATGTGCTCAGCCTTGCAGAAAAAAATACTCATTGCTTGATGAGGATAATAAAGTTTTATTAAGTAATCAATATTTATTATCATTAAAAGATTTTAATGCTTCGGAAAGTATTGAAAAACTTATCAATTGCGGTGTAAAATCATTTAAAATTGAAGGCCGGTTAAAAGATGTTAATTATGTAAAAAATGTAACATTATATTATAGTAATTTAATTAATAAATTCGCCCCAAAAGCATCCTCAGGGGTAGTGTTTACTGATTTTACGCCTGATTTAGATAAGACTTTTAATAGATTTTATACGGATTATTTTTTGAATAATAGGAAGAATTGTTATAATTTTGTTTCTCCAAAGCATTTAGGTGAAGAAATTGGTGCAGTTTCAGGAGTTTACAATGATTATTTTACAATTAAATCAAAATTTAGTTTAAACCCGCAAGATGGCATATGTTTTGTTTGTAACGGCGAAGTTAAAGGTTTTTTAGTTAATAAAATTGTTGGTGATAAGGTTTATCCTAATAATCATGTTGAATTATCGAAAGGTGCGGTATTATACAGAAATTCAGATTCTTCTTTTGAAAAATTATTGAGTAATTCAAAGATTAAAAGACGTATAGGGATAATTATTAAGGTTTATGAAAATAAAATTTATGCCGAAGATGAAGATGGTAATATGGTTTCAGAGGTAATAAGCTCGAATACCTTACCAAATAATATTCAAAAACAACGTGAAATATATAAAAACCAACTTTCAAAAGTTGGGAATAGTGATTTTTATTTGAAAAATTTAACTTTTGAAGATGAAAATTTAAGATTTTTACAGGTTTCGACTATAAATGAACTTCGTAGATCTTTGTTACAAAAGTTAATGGATAAACGTATAGAGTCATATCGTAAAAATGTCTCTAATGGTATTAGTTATGCGCAATTCCCATATAAAAAATATAATTATAGAGCAAATGTTTTAAACGAATCAGCTAAGAATTTTTATAATAAGTGTGGTTGTGATATTACAGAATATGCCCTTGAGAGCGCTTCATTTATTCCTAATGGAGTAGAATTGATGAGAACAAAGCACTGCTTGCGTTATGCTTTAGGATTGTGTTCAAAACATACAAATTATAACAAAAAGCTATTTTTAGCTGATGAAAAGGGTAAAAAATATCCATTGCTTTTTGATTGTAAAAATTGTGAAATGGCTGTTTTAAACCAATAATTATTTGATGAGAGCTTGTATTTCTTTGAAATGAGGGTGCTTAGATGTTCTTAACCATTGAAATATTGCAATTTCTGTGCTAATTATTTTTGCTCCATATTGTTGTAGCAAGTCAAGTCCTGATTTATGCTCAAATTCACTTCGACTTGATGATGCATCTTTTAAAATATATACGTCATATCCGTTTGAGATAAGTTCAATTGCGGTTTGCAGTACGCAGATATGTGTTTCGATACCGCATAAAAGAATTTGTTTTTTATTAAACTTTTTTATTTCGTTTATAAAGTTTTCTTCTTGCATAGCTGAAAAAGAAGTTTTTTCAATAGGATGAACATTTGGATATGCCTCAATAATTGAGGGATCTGTTTGCCCGAGTCCTTTGGGGTATTGCTCAGTAATAATTAGTGGTATCCCAAGAATATTTGCTGCTTTTGTAATTTTGTTAGCAGAATTAATTAAAGAATTAGAATTTTGTGCTGCTTTTATAAGTTTTTCTTGTATATCGATAATTATTAACAAACTATTATCCCTATTCAGCATTCAAGGTCTCCCTTCGTATATTGCTTTTTGTAAATTCTTCATATAGCTGTTTAAGTAGCTTGGATAATTCTTTTTCTGTTAATTTTTTTAGATTTAGTTCGTATTTTGAATTTTCTTCTGAATTCAGTCCGCTATGTATAATTTGGATATTAAGTTTTGAAAATCCGTCAAATCTTATCAGTAGTTCACTTTGCTGGTTATCATTTTTTAGCCCAAAGGAACTTTCAACACTATTGACGTATTGTGTCACATTTGTTTTTCTTAGTTTTTTTGAAAAATCCTTTTGTGTTTTAAAAAATACAGGTTCTATTATATATTTCAGCTTATTTTCATAGATAACTTTAAATAATTTGTATTGTTTTGATTTTTCATTGTCATCTTCAAGCCAATCATCACTTACGCTTGATAAAGCCATCACTGTTTGATCATGGAGTATTGCAGAATTAAGACTATCTTTTGCAGCTTTTTTAAGAACTTCAAAATCTTGTATTCCGATATTTGCAAGACCTGCACGAATTTTGCATTCTTCTCCCATAACAGTTTGTAATTTATATATTATGTTTTCAGCATTTTCTACATTGATATTTTGCAAAAACAGATAAAAATAACCGCCTTTTACTATTGCAGCTAAATCATTGCGCCGGATATTTTTTTTGATTGCAAGTGCCAGTCTGTTTGTTGAAACTTTTGTTTTAATGCTTTCATCAAGTGTGAGAATTGCAAAAACACCATTTTGATATTTTTTATTTGAAGTAATAGAATTGTAAATTTCTTTTATGTAATTTATAGTGTATAGACCTGTTTTGAAGTCTATTGCTCCCGTACTTAATAAATAATCATTATTTCTGGAATTGATTTCTTCCATAGAAACAAACTTAAGGCAATTCATAATTTTTATTGATATACTATAACTTTCATCATTAATAGAGAAATAATCAAAAATACCTTTATCATACGCATCAAATATAAACTTATAATCGATATTATCAAGTAATAAGAAAATTTTCTTCGTTGTTATTTCATTTATATAATCAATACATTTAAAAATTTCTTCTTGTTCATTATCAATAGTATTGATTATTATTATGTCTGAATTTATGGAACTTAGCAGTTTAACATTCTCAAAAGTTGAGATTTTAACACTATCATTATCTCTTAATAGAAGGAGTTTCTTTAAGAGCGTATTATTAATATTTATATCATTACTTATAAGTAGAATGTTATGTGCCATATAAAATTATACCTGTAGATGTTTTTTTATACACCAGTAGCTGCCTATTGCACCGAATAATATACTCATAGAGAACATTACTAAAACTACCAAGTTTAATGCGTGAGGAGGGGTTGGTACCATGAAAAATTTATGCATATTCATTAATCCGTTTTGTACGTATTTCAACGGAACAAGAGCTATTAATGAACCTGCAAAACCGTAAAAAGCTCCCTGCATTACAAATGGAAATCTTATATACCAGTTGCTAACACCCATTAACCTCATAATTTCAATTTCTTCTTTTCTTGCTTGTATTACAAGCTGTATTGTGTTGTTTATGATTGTAATGGTTAATAATCCCATAATTATTATAATCATTATAGTAATTGTTTTTATAACATGATTCACAACTTCCATTTTGGCGACAATATCTTTTGCATAACTCATATCTTCAACAGACTGATGTTTTTTGATGTTATCAAATACAATTTGTAAATTATCAATATTATCAACTTTTACGTGGAATGTATCCGGTAAAGGATTGTCAATATCAGGCAAGCTCATTTCTGTTTTAAGTTTGTGCCAGGATTCATTTTTCGGGATTACTGTGATTTCTTCTACGTGTTCATATGTTTCAATTTCTTTTTTTACTTGCTCAAGGTTTACGTTACTTTTCAAGTAAACAGAAATTTCTAATGCACTGCCAAGTTCCTTTGAAAAGGAAGATATAGATAATGCCGTTCTAAAACATGCACCAAATATCATTAAAATTGCAGCCATTGTTGTTATGATTATTATGTTTACCCAACCTGTTCTGGCGATGTCTGTCAAAGTTTGAATGCCGAGCCTGTGCAAAATTCTGAGCTCGCACAACCAATCTTTTGGTATATGTCTTTTTACATTTGATTTTAGATTATTCATATGTACCTGCTTGTATGTCTTTTACTAATTCTCCGTTATCAAGTTTAATTACACGTTTCCTAAAATAATCAACCATATTATGGTCGTGAGTAGAAACAATAACTGTAATTCCCCTTTGGTTAATTTGATCTAATATTTGCATAATTTCCATTGAATTCTGAGGATCCAAATTTCCGGTTGGTTCATCCGCAATTAATAACGGAGGGCCGTTAACAATTGCTCTTGCAATCCCAACTCTTTGTTGCTCACCGCCTGATAGCTCTGAAGGCGTCGCATTCCTTTTTTCGTATAGACCTACAATCTTCAGAGCACCTTGTACTCTTGCATTGATTTCTTTACTGCTAATCCCCAAAGTTTTAATAACGTATGCGACATTATCAAATACCGTTTGATTTTGCAGTAATTTATAATCTTGGAATACAATTCCCATGCACCTTCTAAGATTAGGAATTTTGCTATTCTTAATATTAGCAATGTTAATCCCTCCGATAGAAACAACTCCGCTAGTTGGTTTTTCTTCACCATAAAGCAGTTTCATTAAAGTTGATTTCCCTGCTCCGGAAGCTCCAACAATAAATATAAATTCTCCGGAATTTATTTCAAGGCTAACATTTTTTAATGCGTAGTGATCATTTTTATATCTTTTAGTAACATTCTTAAGTTTAATCATTTATATAACTTCCTTTTGGTATAGTGTTTTAATTTTATTTGCTAAAGACATACTATCTAAACCGTAGTATTTCATAAGTTCATCTGATGTCCCGCTTTGGCCAAATTCGTCGTTAATGCCAATTCGATAAACCTTTGCCGGGTAGTTTTCAGAAAGAACTTCACATACGGCAGAACCAAGCCCGCCAATAATAGAGTGATTTTCGATAGTAACAATAAATTTTGTCTTTTTAGCTTGTTCAACGATTGTATTTTTGTCGATAGGCTTCACTACAGGTACATTTATAACTGCTGCGCTGATGCCACTCATTTTAAGCTCATGCGCTGCAAAAATAGATTCTGCCAGTGTTTCTCCATTTGTAAATATTGTTATGTCATCCCCATTTTCTACAATATTAGCTTTATTTGCGTCAAATTTATAATTCTCATCATATATATTAGGGACATTACTTCTAGGTATGCGGATGTACATAGGTCCCTTATGTGATGCGGCATATTCAATTATTTGCTCGCATTCTCTGCAATCTGCAGGAACAAGAACCGTCATATTAGGCAATCCTCTCATTAATGAGATATCCTCAAGTGCTTGATGTGTTGCTCCGTCTTCTCCTACGGTAATCCCGCCGTGAGTTCCTATGATTTTTACATTGAAGTTCGGATAACAAATTCCGTTACGAATCTGATCATAGGCTCTGCCTGTTGCAAAGACTGCAAAACTTGCGGCAAACGGAATTTTGTTTTCTGAAGCTAGTCCCGCAGCCGTAGCAATCATGTCCTGCTCGGCTATGCCGCAATCGAAGAAGCGTTCAGGAAATTTCTCTTGAAACATTTTGGTTTGAGTCGAACATGCTAAATCCGCATCTAAAACCACAACATTACTATATTTTTCCCCAATAGAGGCTAAAGATTTACCTAAAGCTTTTCTTATTGCCCCTTTATTTGCTCTATCTATCTCCATATTTTATTAAATTATACTCCTACCTAATACGATAATATACCATTTATTTTATCATAAAAAAACAGAACATTCTATTTTATGTATATTATATTGCTTTACAAAACATTTTTTCTTGCTATAATTACTTTTGGCCCCATAAATGTAAACTTTTATTAAAATAGTATATAAAATTAGCAATATTTTATCTTTAGGAACATTTAATGGGTAGAATAGATATATACCCATTTTATAAGGAAAGGAAAATTTTATGATTCAATCACCATGTGTACAACCGGCTCCAGCAGCTCAACAACCTAATTATAACGCGGTAAAAATAGATATACATAACCCATCAGTAGGTGTAAATGGCCAATCATGCCAACAACCACAAGTACAAAATATGCAATATACAGATCCTGTATACAATTATCCGCAAGCTCCAGTATATAATTATCCAAATGCTGGAACTCAACCTTGCTATTACCCGCCGGTTAACCAAGCTCCTCAGCAGGTTAATGTAAATAATGCGCCGGCTCAACAACAGGCACCTGAAGCAACTCAAGCTCCTGAAGTTCCTGAACCGGTAGTTTCTGAACCTGAAGCTGTGAAATCTGAGCCTGTACAACCGGAAATTGATTTAAATAGCTTTACATCAAGACTTTCAAGCTCTGATATAGAACAACAAAAACAAGCTATGGAAGAAATTTCAAAAGTAATTAAAGAAGATGAAACTAATGGAACATCAAAAGCATCAGCTTTAGTTGATTCAAATGTATTTAAGGCATTAAATGATATCGTAAGTTTTGATACTTCAAAATTGGAAGGACCAACTAAAGAACAAGCAGAGCTTAGACAAAAGAAAATGAATAACCAACAGTTAACACCTGAAGAAGTGAAATTGGCTGAAACAATTACTCCAATGGAAAAAGCTGAATTAAACAAAAGTTATGCTTTGTTCTCAATAGCAATGCTTGACAGAGTTTATGCAAATGAAGTTATGAAGTTATCAAATAAACTTGTTCCGTTGACAGAATTACCTGAAGCAGTAAATGTTGTTAACCAGTTAAAAGATAATCCAAATCCTATGGTAAGAGCTTCTGCAATCGAAGCATTAAGCTATATTCAAGAACAAAGACCTGAATATAACAAAGATTTAACTACATTATTTGAAGTTGCTAAAAAAGACCAAGATCCAAATGTAGTTGAACGTGCAACAGAAGCATTAAATAAAATAGGTGCAAATAAATAAGATTTTAAAAATTCCTTTCTTTAAATAAAATAAAGCCCCTGTAAAAAGGGGCTTTTTTATATCGTATAAATTTTTAAACTTCCGCTTTTTCTTTCTCTTGTGTTTTTATATCTGTGTTTTCTTGGGGTTTTGGTATGCAATTCTCGTAATCAGCCATTTCTGAAATTTGTTGTGCCCACTGGTATATAATTTCTTCGTGTGATAGTTGGTAAGAAATTGGTTTCCCGACTTTTATAACTACGTGTTGTCTTTTAAACGGAAAAATAGGCCAAACTTTTAAGTATCCGGTCCATTCGGCAATTGCGACAGGTACAACATCTGCTTTTGCTACTTTTGCAATTTCAGCAAATCCCTTTTTTATCCCTTCAAGTTTACCGTACGGTTTTACAGTACCTTGAGGGAAAATCCCCAATGACCATGACGTTGTTAAAACATCTCTGACAGTTTTGAATGTTGCAATCTCCGGTTTTGAACGATCAACAGCAAATGCTCCGAGTCTTTTTACTAACCATTTGATTTTGCAATCCGGTTCAAATAATTCTTTCTTTGCCATAAAGGCTATTGGACAATGTGCACCCATAACAACCATCGGAGGGTCTAATTGTGATACGTGGTTTGCGGCATATATGTATTTACCTCTTTTGGCGGTTTTGGGCGGCAAATTCTCACGTCCTATAACTTTGTAGTCATAATATATATTGTATATTGGATAAACAACAAAATACAAAAAAGACATGTAAAAGAGTGTTCTAAACCAGTTATATTCCTTTGCAAATCGTCTGTTAAAGTTTCGTTCCTTAGCCATTAACTAATTCCCCCTGTTTATTATTGGATGCGTTATCTTCTTCTTGGATATATTTAAATCCTGTTAACTCTTGGATTTGTTCAATCCATTTATTTTTAACAAGTTCAAGGTCTTTGTTGTATGGAATTATCTTTCCTATTTTAATAATAATTTTACCGGAAAAAGGTTTCCATCTTGCTTCATTTGAACCTATAATACCAACAGGCAATATGTCACATTTTGTTAATCTGGCAAGTCCCGCAAATCCTTTTGTTACTCCTTTAATTTCTCCCGGAATACCTCTTGTTCCTTGAGGAAAAATTCCCAAGACCCATTTGCTGCCATATATTTCTTCTACTGTTTTAACCGTAGAAGGGCCGAGATTTTCCCTATCAACTGAAAAAGCTCCAAGCCAATCGAGCCACCATCTTAATAGTGGAATATTAAATAATTCTTTTTTTGCCATAAACGCAATATTCCTTGACCAAACTGCAGCAAGCATTGGCGGATCAAGTGTAGATAGATGGTTCGGACATATTATATAAGAATTATTCTCAGGTATGTTTTCTTTACCGATTATTTCTATCCTGTAAATAAGTTTTAATCTGAGCATATAAAGACATTTACATACTACAAATTGCCACATTGTTCTAAACCAATTGAAATGAGAGGCGTTTCTCATTGAATACATTTTTTTTGGTTTTGCCATTTGATTTCTCCCCTTCAAGTATTATTTATTATACATTAAAAAAAGTTAATAGGCTATCATTTAATCTTTTTTATTGTATTATTTTTTTATAAGGAGAGGTTTATATGTTAGAGATGTTGAAAAAATCAAATAATGAATTAGAAAACGAATTGTTTAAAAGTGTTTATGAAAAGACTCCGGATTACATAAAGAAGCTCGATTTGATGAATTTTGATAACAAAGGGGAATTTTCTTTTTTATTAAAAAAAGAACACTTATATAAGTATGATAAAGACGAAAATCCACAAGGTTTAGGATTATATGACTGGTTTGCCGGATATGCAAAAGAAGCCAAAGTTTCAACAGCAGGAATCCGCGGTCCTCAAAATATTCTAAATCCTCAGGACACAAGATTTCCTATAAACCTTGTTGGTATTGTTTTGGCGACATTGGCAAAGGCTCTTGTAGCAAGAGAAAAATATCCGAATAAGAGGTTAGTCAAAGTTGCGGGGTGTGAAGTTCGTTATAATTCGAAATTATTTTTAGATGCTATTGCAAGAATTCAAGCTGCAAATGGTATTGAAACTCTTGTCCCTTACCAAAGACAGACTATTCCTATATGGTTGGCATCGTTTTTAGCTTTTAAGCTAGATTTACTTGGTGGAGAGTATATTACATCCAGCCATGGTATTTCTGTCAAAAATGCAACTAAAGATTTAAACAGTCAAGGAAGTCAGTATTTGCCGGAAGAATCTATGGAATTTGTTAATAAAATAAAACAAATTTTTGAAGAAACAGAAAAGAATGGCTTCTATGAAATAAAAATATCAGCTGCTGATGATGATTTAATAAATGAATCCTATATGCATCTTATTGAAGACGGAGTAAATTTGTATGTTGATTATTTAAAATCCGGGGTTGCTAAGGATATTAATTTAGATTTAATAAAATCATATAAATCAAAACTTGTTGTAGAATGTGTTGGAGGCTCTGCATATAGAACATTATCAAAAGTACTGCGCAAGTTGGGTATAGATTCAAAATTCGACTGGTTGGATACAGAAGAAGATCCGTTTTTCCATTCGATAGGTAAGTTTGACAAAACCCCAAAAGGGGAAAGTGCTTTTTATGATTATTCTGTAGATGCAACAGTTGTTGCAAATAAATCAGACGGAACAAAGTATTTCCCTGTGATTGAAACTATGAATTATCCTGAACGTTTAAAAAAATATCCTGTAGGTACGGCTGTTCTTATTACGGATCCTGATCACGACAGGCTTACTGTAACGCAAATTGATACTGCTGATAATATAACAAAATTAGAAAACAATGGTATAGATTATTTAAAATTGGATTCAAACAGAATTCTTACTGTGTTTACAGCAAATCAAGCATTTTTAATGCTTATGGATTTTTGGACTCAACAGCTTAAAGCAAGCGGAAATTGGGAAAGCTATCCTCGATTTATTATAAAGACTACCGCTTCAGCTTTATCTTGGGATGAGTGGGCCGCTTCAAACGGAGTAAAGGTTGTAAATGTTCCTGTTGGCTTCAAGGAAATTGCAAATATTATGAAAAAAGTTGAATTGAAGATTAAAAATGCTCCGAATTCACCTGTTGTTATTGATGATGTCTTGGGCAATCCTATTAATTTAGGTATAAACCCGAGATTAGTGTTTGCAGGAGAAGAATCCGGCGGAATGATTATGGGCTCTGAAGATTTGATAAGGTCACAACATGGCAGATGTGCTATTGCTATGAGAGAAAAGAGTGCAACTGAGGCTATAGTTGTTGCATCTGCTCTTGTTTCAAAATTAGCTTCCAAATCTTTGGCAGACTATTTAATTGATGTATTCAACAAGAATAATATTATCGGCCGCTTTGACACAAGGGTTGATATTGCATATTACAATGAATCTGAACCGGATATTGATAAGCTAAAAGCTGATAAGCTTGCAGGTGAAGAAAAACGAACATTAAATGACATTTTCTATCTTTCTATGGCAATTGCGCTCAGAGAAAATTCTGTTAAATTAGAAGGGATTAAAAATATTCTGAATGATAAATTTTCCGCTCAAGGTTTGTCTTTTGATAATTTGAAAAATGTTAAATTTGTCGGAGATGGGACTTATTTAGAGTTTGACGATAAATATATTGAAATAAGACCTTCCGGAACAGATGCCAAGACAAAAGCCTATGGCGGAGGATTAAATAAGTCTGATATTGAAAAATATGCATCAATATTGGGTAATTATTCAGGGGATAGAACAGATATGCATAAGGCTATTATTCCTGAGGATTGTTATTCTCACGCAAAGGATAAAGCAATGACTTATTATTTAGCTTTTGTTGATAAAGATGCAAATAATGAACCGTTTTATGTCCCTGAATATGATTTTTAACTTGTTATAATATATTTACAAGCAAAAGACAGTATTTTTATACTGTCTTTTGTTTGTTGTATAATCCTTTTAGATAGTTATGAGGAATATTATGTTAAGAGATTATTTTTTAAATAAAGTAGAAGATGGCTTACTTAAAGCTGTTAAGGGACAAAAATTAGGCCAAATGAGTGAATACACAAAAGGTTCTCTAATTGTAGAGAAACCAAAAAATCCCGATTTCGGAGATTTTGCTATAAATGTTTCTTCACTTGCACGCAACGCAAAAATTGCCCCTCCTATGATAGCGAATGCAATTGTTGATTTTGTCGATAAAGAAGATAATGAGTATTCTGTTGTTGGTGGTTTTATAAATTTTAAAGCTGGGGAATCACTTTTATTAAATTTGGTTAGCGAAATTATTGCAAAGGGTGAAAATTTTGGACGCCCTGAGAATGTTGAAACAGAAAAAATAATCCTTGAATATATTTCAGCAAATCCGACAGGACCTTTTCATATAGGTCATGGAAGATGGGCTGCGATGGGCAGTGCTCTTGCAAATTTATTGAAATTTTATGGGCATGATGTTTATCAAGAATTTTATATTAATGATGCAGGCTCTCAAATTCAAAAACTTGGTAGATCCCTGATTATAAGGGTAAAACAGGAATTAGGCGAAAATGTTGATTTCCCGACTGACGAAGAGGAAAGAAAAAATTATTATCCCGGTGATTATTTAGTTCCTGTTGCAAGGGCTTTTATTGAAAAGTTCAATATGAAGCTTGAAGATGTCGATAAGACTGATTTAGCCGTATATTGTGACTTTGCAAAAGAATATGAAGAAAAAGTTCAAAGAGATTTGTTAGATAAATTAAAAGTAAAATTTGATAATTTTTATTCTGAACTTACCCTGCATAATTCAGGGAAAGTTAAATATTATGTTGATAAGTTAACTCAGTCCGGCAAAATTTATGAAAAAGACGGTGCGACATGGTTTAAATCTTCTGATTATGGTGATGATCAGGACCGTGTTATTAAAAAAGTTGATGGGTCTAATACTTATTTAACAGCGGATATCGCATATCACGCGGATAAATTGGAACGCGGTTTTGATAGGATGATTGATATTTGGGGCGCTGACCATCACGGTTATATTGCAAGAGTAAAAGCTTCTTTAGAAGCATTAGGCTATGATCCTGAGAAATTAGAAGTCTTGTTAGGACAGCTTGTAAATCTTGTAATTGACGGAAATGAAGTTCGCATGGGTAAGCGTAAAAACATGGTTACTTTAGAGGATTTGGTTGATGAAGTTGGTGTTGATGCTACCCGTTTCTGGATGACTATGAGAAATATTGATACGACTTTAGATTTTGATATTGAACTTGCTAAAAAGTCTACGGATGAAAACCCTGTATTTTATGTTCAATATGCACATGCAAGAGCTTGTTCAATAATTCGAAATGCAACCGAACCTCGTATTGACACCGAAAACGGAAAACAAATTGCTCCTATAATTTCTGCTTCTGAATTTAATAGTCTTATTGAGTCTTACGATAAAAATATATTAAAATTAACTCTTAAAGAAGCAAGAAAGCTAATATTAAAGCTCGAAGAATTTAAACATTTGATTGTTACTTCTGCCAGAGATAGACAGGTGTATACAATTTGTCGTTATGTTCAGGATTTAGCTGCAGAGTTTCATTCATTCTACAATTCAACCAGAGTTATAACTGAAGATAAAGAAATGACTAAAGCAAGATTGTCACTGGTATATGCGTTTAAGACTGTTCTTGCAAATGCTCTTGGAATTATTGCAGTTTCTGCGCCTGAGCGCATGTAAAAATTTCTATTTACTGACAAAGTTTTTCTTCTAAATCAATTTTCCCGTTAAAATTGTTGTCAACTCCATCTGTGCATGAACCGATAGATTCTTTGCTTTCTGCAGGAGGATTGAATTTAAGATATTTATCAGGAATTATTGTCCATAAATATTTAAAATATTCTTTGTATGCATTTGCAATTATGGGATTGTATATTATAAGTGTGTTTTCATCATTATATTTATTACCGCTGTGTGAAAAATTCATAGAACCCATTATAAGATATTTATCATCAATAATCATAGTTTTTGTGTGCATTTTTCCTGCATAATTCTCAAATTTTAATTTGATCCCTGTATTTCTTAGATTGTTATATTTTGTGTGCAAGGTTGATGTGCTGTTTGCATCCATTACTATTCTTATGTCTACTCCTTTATTATGTGCATTTATAAGTTCTTTTGTAATATCATTTTGAGTAATCAAGAAAGTTGGGATGTAAATATATTCTTTTGCTTGCTTTATAAGTTCGGATATTCTTGATGCTGTTCTGTCTTTTGGAGAGAAAAATACTTCGATTTGAGTTTCATCGACTGAAAATATTCGCTTAAGATTTAGTTTTTGTTTTGAGTTGTGAAAATAACCATTAATCATTTGTTCAAATTCTTCTTCGTATAGATTTGCGATATCTTCAGAAGAAATTACAATCAAATCGTTAGCATCATATCCGCTTGTTCCTGTTTTTGAGTAATTCATTGATCCTGTCAGGACTTTTGCTTTGTCTATTATGATGAACTTGTTGTGCATCAAGTGCTCAACTTCTTTTGCGTGCGCGTCGCTTGTACATTTGTCTGCTAATTCACAAATGATATTATTGGCTTTATAGTATGTGTTTTCAGGTTTTGAAGCTTCATCATAAACAAATCGAATTTTTACTCCTCTATTTTTCGCATTAACTAAAGATTTTGTTATAACAGGAATCCCTTCATATCCGTAAATCGCAATATCGATGGAATCTTTTGCTGAATTTATGTTTTCCAAAACTGCTTGACACGCTTGAGATGAACAATTTTTATCAGGTTTTAATTTGTGCACAAAATCCATTAAGAACAGTTCAATTCCTGAAGTGGTTATTTTTAAAGGGGGAATATCATTAACATTAAATTCTGAGTATGAAATGTTTTGTTGTTTGTTGTGCTTATGCGAGGACTTTTTGTACGGTTTATTATTTATACAAAAGTTACAAGGTTTTGCGTCTTTTGGAATCTGATTAATAGGTAAAAGAACTTTATCGTGTGCAGCTTTTCCGTATTTGCAGTCAAGTTTATGGTAAATATTGGATTTATGATTGAATATAACTAAATTAAGTTTTTTAGATATTTCCAGTTTTTCTTTAAATTTTTGTTTATTTGGAATTTTACCGTCAAATATTGCAAAACCACTATTTTCTAATAATTTTTTGTATTTTACATTCCCGATTTTAATTGTTGCATAGTAACATTCACTTGTTGTTTTACCGGTTTTATTTATGTGAATTCGTTTATTTAGTAGTATTTTCTTTGCATATTCATCTGCAAGATAGCCAAGGTTAATAAAATCTATATTTGTAAGAGCAAGTTCTTTTTTGTATTTTTTATAAAATTCTTCACTGTAATCCTTGCTAAAGCTTTCAATATTTGCAACACATATTATCTCATTGTTGTCTGCTATTTTATTATTATTCAGGTCAACAACCAATTTAGTCGGAGAGATAACTTCTATAACTTCATTTGACCCGTAATTAATTTTAAGAAATATCCCAAAAATAATTAATGAGAGTATTAAAAAGAATATTGTAATAATTTTTTTCATATTTCAATTTTATAATAAACTAATCATTTATAAAACTCCTTTTTATCTTTATTTAGCTTGAAATGAGAATGCTGTTGTGATATTGTGAACATACTAATATATTGAGTTAAAGAAAGAAGGCAAAATATGTCAGAAGTAAGAGTTAGAATTGCGCCGTCCCCAAGCGGAAACCTTCATATTGGTACTGCAAGAACGGCTTTATTTAATTATTTATTTGCAAAGAAAAATGGCGGGAAATTCATTTTAAGAATTGAAGATACAGATGCTGAAAGAACGAGCCAAGAATATATCGATAATATTTTTGACAGCTTAAAAGCTCTTGGATTGAATTGGGACGAAGGCCCTGATGTTGGAGGCCCTTATGGCCCTTATACTCAGTCTGAGAGATTTGATATATATCCTAAATATGTTCAAAAGTTATTAGATTCAGGATTTGCGTATGAATGTTATTGCACTCCTGAAGAATTAGAACAAGAAAAACAAGAAGCAACAGAAGCTAAAAGAGCTTATGTTTATTCTAAAAAATGTGAACATTTAACAGAAGAAGAAAAAGCAAAATTACGTGCAGAAGGTAGAAAACCTGCGATAAGATTTAATGTTGCAAAAGCTCAAGCTGCATTTCATAATTCTTCGATATTGGAATTTGATGATTTGGTAAAAGGTAAATTACATGTAGATACAAATTTAATCGGCGATTTCGTAATAATGAAATCTAACGGTGCTCCAACATACAACTATGCGGTTGTTATAGATGATGCATTGATGAAAATTTCACACGTTATTAGAGGCGAAGATCATATTTCTAATACGTATAAACAAATTTTGATATTTGAAGCATTAGGATTTGAAGTCCCGAGATTTGGTCATTTAGGCATGATTTTGGCTCCTGACAGAAGTAAATTATCAAAACGTCATGGTGCAACTGCCGTTTCTGACTTTGTTAAAGAAGGTTATTTAACTGATGCTTTAATAAATTTTGTAGCTTTACTCGGATGGTCTCCGTCTGATGGCGAAGAAATTAAAACTGTTGATCAAATAGCGCAAGATTTTAGAATTGGTGAAATTTCTTCATCTAACTCTATATTTGAGTATGACAAATTAAAATGGATGAATAGTCACTATATTAAAATGTTGCCTATTGAAACATTGAAAGAAATGTTGAAACCTTATTTAACAAAATATCCGTTAAATGAGTTAACAGATGAACAATATACTCGCATGGTCGAAATAACAAGAGAACCATTAACTCTATTATCTGATATAACAGATGCTGTTCCGTATTTCTTTGGTAAAGATGTTTATATAGAGCCAGAAGCTCAAGAAAAAACTCTTGATACTGATACAGCACAAGAAGTTTTGGCAGATTTTGTTTCTAAAGCTCAGGATTGGGATTGGGATTATGAAAATCTTGAAGAAAAACTTGCTGAATTTAGAGCATATTGGAAAGAAACAAAGGGGATTAAACCAAAAGTTACTATGTGGGCTGTCAGAGCTGCTGTTACAGGAAGAACATGCGGTGCTGATATGTGTGGTATTCTTGTTATTCTTGGTAAAGAAACAAGTTTATATCGTGCACAAAAAGCAATTAAACAGGCTGTATAATACTTGTTAATTATATTAAAAATATAAAAGACCGGTATTTTTATACCGGTCTTTTTCAATCATGTTATTTACAAATATTTAAACCCATGGATTGATGTCCTTTTAAATAACAAATTATATTATTAAAATGTGATTAGGGAGGCATAAAAATGAAAAGAATATTTTTATTATTCGGATTCTTTATTTTGCTTGCTTTTACAAGTCAGAGTGTAGATGCGAAAGCTAATTTTTTGCATACAATTACTTTAGAAAAAAATAATACATCTTATAATGTTATTCTGAACACTGATAGCGTTACATCTGTTACCAAAAAACATGCAAAGTCAAATGAGTTGATTTTAGAATTGAATGGTGTAACATCATCTGATACAGTAAATGCAATATATAAAGGATCAAATGATATTGAAAGTTTAGTTGTTGAGCATTTATCGTCAAATAAGTTACGTGTGTACATTACGGCTGAGAATATCGCAGCTTCGTCAATTATACTCCAAACTTCAGATGGTGTATCTTCAATTGTTGGGGAAAAATTCCCTCTGGATAAAGTTCTTTGGGTAGCGTTTGTATTCGGTATATTTGGTGTAATTTTTGTTGCATCGAAGCGTATTTCTGAATCTGAAGATAGAATTCTTATTAAAAAAGATATCAAAGATCGCGAAATTGCCATGTATCGGGCTTACAGAAAACAAATGGCTCAAAATGAGTATAACAATATGAACAAATCTTTGAGAATGAAATCGATGATGAAAAAGATTGACAGAAAAATTGATGAACGTTTAATGTCATCTATAAGATAAGTTTTACCTCAAAAATTTTTTAATATATCCCTAAAACATTTTATACAAGCAAGTTTTCTAACTTGCTTTTTTATTATCAAAATAATTACTTATAATCTTTTCAATTATTTTAGCAGAGTCACCTTTCCCGTACGGGTTTTGGGCTTTTAAACGTGTTTGTTCTTTATTTTGATTAAGAATTTCTTCTGATTTTGAAATTATTTTGTCATAATCTGCCCCGACCAGCACAGAAACACCTGCATCAATACCTTCTTGTCGCTCTGTTTCATATCTCATTACAAATGTCGGACAGCCAAAGCTTGGAGCTTCTTCTTGTATTCCTCCTGAGTCAGTCAGAATAAGTTTTGCATTCTTCATTAAATATACCAAATTAGGGTAGTCTAAAGGCTCTAACAGTGATACATTTGTATATTTATCAAGTTTATTATATACTTTCCCTCTTACATTTGGGTTTGGGTGCACGGGAAGTATAAATTGATGGTCTTTGTATTCTTTTACTAAATATTCAATAGCATCAAGTATATGATCAATTCTTTCTCCGTGATTTTCTCTGCGGTGAACGGTAATTAAAACTAATTTATCATTGATTTCAATATTTTTAGTTTCATAAAATTTTTTAGATGTATTCATTGTTTGTTCACTTAAGCAAAATAATGCGTCGATGACGGTGTTTCCGGTGACAAAAATTTTATTTTCTTCTATCCCTTCTTTGAGAAGCGCTTGTTTGTTCTTTTCTGTCGGCGCAAAATTTAAATCTGTAACGCGAGAAGTCATTTGCCTCATAACTTCCTCTGGAAATGGTTCAAAAATGTCGTATGATCTTAAACCGGCCTCAACATGAAACACAGGTATTTTACGGTAGAAGCTGGTTAAAGCACCGCAAAGAACAGTCATAGTATCTCCTTGTACTATTGTTGCATCGATATTGTATTTCGAAAATACTTCATGCTCTAGAGAACTTATTATCCGTGATTGAATATCAGCAAGTGTTTGGTTCTCCCTCATGCAGTCTAGATTTATATCTGCCTTAAGGTTAAAATAGCATAATGTCTGATTTGATAATTCTTTTTGCTGCTCTGTATTGCAAATAATAACGTTATATTGCGGATACTTTTTTAGTTCTATTATAAGTGGGGCTAGTTTTATAACCTCAGGTCTTGTACCAAAAATAAATAATATATTTTTCTTTTCCATGGTCTAAAGTTTATTATAAAAATTAAATTCTTTCAAGTAAACAGAATAGGAGTATGTATTGCCCAAATGTTGATTATTATATATTATGGGAATTATTATAATTTCGTATGAAAAGGAGTTTATAATGATTGATTTATTTCTAAGTGATACTTGTCCGTATTGTAAAAAAGTTATGGATTTTGCTAGTGACAACGGTATAAAATACAATAAAATTGACATAAATAATGAAGATAATATATTAAGGCTGCTTACTATTGGCGGTAAAGAACAGGTCCCTTTTCTGTATAATCCTATGGATGATACAAAAATGTATGAATCTGAGGATATTATCAAATATTTGAAAGAGTTATATCAGGTATAAATAACTATGTACAGTGAACCAATAAAAAATAGCCGAGATGTTAATGAATGTACATCCCGCGGGATTTGTTCGACTTCTCCAATATTATCCGCTTTGCAGGAGTTGATAATGCTTTTTATTGAGCATTCTTCTTATTATATTCTAAAATTAAAGGCTTTAGGTGTTTGCAATGTCCCACTGCTTCAGTCTGTCACTGAAGATATTGCAAGTTTAATTTCTATCAATGAATTTACAGATAAACAATTATATGAAATTGTTCTTAAAGATTATTCAATTCTGATGTCATTAAAAAATATGTATTCAAATATTTCACTCAAAAGTGGTAAAAAAGCTGTTTTACTTGATTTACCTATAAATTTTGATAAAAAAACTACTCTTACAAAATCAATATCCTTAGGTGAAAAAGTTTTTTTGTTAAAATATAATCGTAATTCACATGAGGTCAGAAATATTGTAGAAATACTTATTTCTGAAGTAAAATGCTTATCATACAACATATTAAAATTAAATGAATATTCAATTTTTGATATAAATGGGATTTATTTAGTCTTAAAATCGCTAAATATGTTAAACAATTCAGGTTTAAATTATGATAAGCTTTCTAGTCAAATAACTAAACTCGCAAAGTACGACTATAAGGTGAAAGTTGAGATTGCCGATATGATGTTTAAGACTTTTGGGGAAATATCTGCAAAAACGGTTTCGCTTTCAACTCGATCCGGTAATGCAATACTTGTTTCCGGTAACAATTTTTTTGATTTAAAGGAAATTCTCGAATTGACAAAAGATAAAAATATTGATGTTTATACTCATTCAAATTTACTTGTGGCGCACTCTTTAGAGAGTTTTCAAAAGTATAAAAATCTTGTTGGTCATTTTGGGCTTACGGAAAATAATATTGTTGATTTTGCGTCTTTCCCGGGAAGTATATTACTTGCCGGGACTCATAAAAATAGTAGTGATTATTTGTATAGGGGTAGAATATTTTCAAGAGATTATATTATTCATTCAGGAATAACCCCCATAATAAATGATGATTATTCCCCTTTAATTTCCTCCTCTCTTAGTGCAAAAGGGTTCAAAAAAAATAATCAAAGAGGTGAAATATTGCTTGGCTTTGACAAAGAGGTAATATTTCCAAAATTGAGAGAACTTTCTAAAAAACTAAAATCCGGAGAAATAAGTCATTTATATATAATTGGAATAAATTCATATTCTGAAATTCAAAAAAATTATTTTAATCAGTTTTTTGGTTTATTAAATGATGATGAATTTGTTATAACTTTTTCTCATACAAGTACAAGGAAAAATATTTTAAATATAAATGTAGCGAATTTTATACCATTGGTAACTTATATTTTGTCTGAATTTATAAAAAATTATACTCTTGATGAAAAAATAACGTTTATATTAACTACGTGTGACGTTATGACTATATCAAGTCTTGTGATGCTCAAAGCAATGGAAGCACAAAGTATTTATATGTGTCCTTGTCCTCCATATATTATGAATCCGTCTGTTTTTGAGCTATTAAAGGATAAATTCGGAGTAAAGGAAACTTCTTCTCCAAAACAAGATATAGCACGTATTCGTAATATAAAAAAATAACACCCATAAACTGTGTTATGAGTGTTATTTTTTATTATATTAACTATACTAGTATCTGTAGTGAGCGAATGCTTTGTTTGCTTCAGCCATTTTGTGGGTATCTTCACGTTTTTTGCAAGATGCACCTTGGCCGTTTGAAGCATCAATAATTTCATTCACTAATTTGTCTACATAAGACTTTCCGCTTCTTTTCTTAGCAAAATCGATAATCCAAGAAGATGAAAGTGCAAAACCTCTGTCTGCTTTTACTTCCAAAGGTACTTGATATGTAGAACCACCGATACGACGAGCCTTAACTTCCAATAGAGGAGTTGCATTAGTTAACGCCTTTTGGAATACTTCTATTGGATCTTCGCCGGTTCTTTCTTTAATTTTTTCCATTGCAGAGTAGAAAATTCTTTCTGCTAATGATTTTTTACCACGTCTCATAATTCTATTAATGAATTTAGAAACATCAACACTATTATATACCGGATCTGCTAAAGGAATTCTTTTTGCAGGTTTAGAACGTCTTGACATTACTTCTTACCTCCTTTTTTATCTCTTTTAGCACCGTATTTTGATCTAGATTGAGCTCTGTTAGCAACACCTGCGGTATCTAAAGTGCCGCGAACGATGTGATAACGAACACCAGGTAAATCCTTAACACGACCACCACGAATAAGAACTACAGAGTGTTCTTGTAAGTTGTGACCAATACCCGGAATGTATGAAGTAACTTCAAATCCGTTTGTTAATCTTACTCTGGCAACTTTTCTAAGTGCTGAGTTTGGTTTTTTAGGGGTTGTTGTATAAACCCTTGTACATACTCCACGTCTTTGAGGACAATTCATCAAAGCAGGAGATTTAGTTTTTGATTTTAGCATTTTACGTTCTGAACGTACTAGCTGATTAATAGTTGGCATAATTTCTCCTTTTACCAATTTGCCCATACTATAAGCCAATATTGAAATACGCTTGGGCGTCACGTTTTCGGCTACGTTTCGGGATATCATCCCTTATAATCGATAAATCCAGCACGAAAATTTCGATTATACATTACTATAAAACAACAAGGACAATTAAAAGTCAATATTTTGTTATCTTTTTGTATTGTAATCAATAATATTTGAAACCCAATATATTCTTGGATATTTACCCATAAGTGAATATATTGTAGTATAAAGCATTATTGAAATTGTAATTATTTGAGTTAGTGAGTATTGAAATATTATTGGTCTGAAGAGTATTAGCTGAATCCAAGATACAATTATTTGAATAAACGGAATCATAGATAATAATTTGAAAATTAGTCCAAATACTGCGCACAATACAAAAAATAACAAAGCTAAGAATATTGATTGAAAAACATTAAATCTCAAGAAGTGGGATATTCTTTTTTTATTGAGTATTAAGAAAATACAGTACAAAAAACCAACCCATCCCACTGTCAGATAAGACAGTGCCGAAAAGATTTTATCAATATTTTCTATGCGTTCAGCCATTTAGCCCTCGTTATGAACGGAAGCAACATAATCTTCAACGACTTGACTATATATAAGTCTATACTCATCATTTGTAGGTGCAAGTCCGATAGATGCTTTATATGATAGTATAGCTTGATCAATGTCATTATCAAGAAAATGTGCATTCCCAAGCAAAGAGTATGTTTCTGCGTTATTAGGATCAACTCTTAGAGCTTGTTTGTATAAATCAATTGCTTCTTTAATTTTGTTTTGATTTGAATACAGATTAGCAAGTAGTACATACGCATTTGGTTTATTTGGTGCAAAATCAATAGCTTTTCTGTACATTCCTTCGGCAACGTCATATTCCTTAAATTCAGTAAGCGATATAGCGTAGCAAATATAAATACCATATTTGTCATCTGTCATAGACAACGCTTTTTCATAGTATGAATATGCTTGTTCTCTGTCTTTAGTTAATGTAAGTGCATTTGCGATGCATACTGCAACCAACTCGTTGTCAGGCGCAAGAACAAACACTTTTTTAAATAATTTAAGAGCCGTTTCATAATCATACAATTTGAAACATACATTCCCTAAATCAATAAGTGCGTTTATATTGTCAGGTTGGAGTGACAATGCTTTTTCATAATATGCTTTAGCCTCAACATATTCTTCGTTATCTGTATATAAAAGTGCAATGGCATTATAAATTTCCGGGTTTGTAGAATGGAAATCAAGTGCTCTATTGTAGTAGAATAAAGCTTTATCAAAGTTTTTCCATTCCGCAAAAACATTACCCATATTATAATAAATCAGGTAATTTTTAGGATTGATTTCCAGAGCTTTGTTGTAGTATGAAAGGGATTTTCTGAAATCTCTCTCATAAAACCACATTGTCCCCATGCCAACAAGTGCTTGTACATCATCAGGTTTGATTGCAAGCAAGCTGTCAAGAACTGACATAACTTTGTCATAGTCTTCTTGCTGCAAATACAATTCTGATAATTGATGATAATTTTCTACATTTTCAGGCTCTTTTGCCATTTTTAAGGTAAGAGCATTAATTTGTTCATTTAATTCTTTATTTTCCATAATGTAGATATGATAACTTATTTTTTTAGGTTTGTAAATTAGATTAAGAAAGTTAATATTTCTCATAAATTAAACTATCGGAATTTTTTATAATTCTCTACTTATTGTTCACTTTTCTTTTTGATTGTATGCAAAAAGAAAAGTGAACCGAAAAGAAAAACACACTATTATCTACGCTGCCTTCGGCATCGTTTCGCTCACACAATATAAGTAAAATTTGTTAATACGTTTTTGCCTTACAGGCAAAAATCCTGGGCGAACCTAAATAACGGTTCGCATACCTCACCCCAGCCCCTCTCCTACACTTTAGGAGAGGGGGAACCCCATCATACACTATTCTAAGGCATACTTAAGCAACCATTAATCAACATACATTTACCCCTCCGACCTTTACGAAGCGAGCAATAAATGTTTTGTTCTGCAAGGTCAAAGCGGGCATTGTTTGAACGGAGTGAGTTTGACCGCTTGGGGCAGAACAATTACAATTTATTAGCAAGCGGAGTTCAGGTCGGGGAGTTTCTTTGCGCCCCGTTTCTTTGCGGTCAAAGAAATGGGGCATAAGGAATATTTGGGGATTTAACCACAAAACTTCCGATAGTTTAATTTATGAACACTTACATCAAAAAATCCCTTGAGATACTCCCAAGGGATTTATAAAATCTGTTATATTTCTTATTGGCCGCCGCCCGTGTAATCCGGTTTGAGCATTTTGGCGCCATCTTGTTCCATTTGCTTGCAAGATTCGTAATCCTGTTTTGCGATTGCCAGTTGCGATTCTAATGAATCTTTTTCGCTTTGGAGTAATTCTTCTTCATCTTTCAGCGGTTCAAGCATACAATCTTTAAGGTTTTGTACATAATCTTCAATTTGTTGTTGGTTATATGCAGTAGTAGCTGATAATGTTGCTTGCGCTTGTGTCATACCTTGTTGATATGCTCCGGATGCCGCGGTGTATGCATTTTTTTGTTCTTCTGTCATATTTTGCAAATCAATGCTGCCATTCATGTAGTTGGCAAGACCGGTATTTTGCATCAAACTTTGGGACATTGCTTGTTGAGCCATTTGACTTTGCATTGTCAGATAATTTTTGTAGGACTTAGCTTGACGATCAATCATGTCATTCATGCGTTGAACGTCACGGGTAGCTTTGCGAGCCCTAGATTGAATTTTCATGAGCTTGGCTTGAAGGGATCTGTAATTCGATCCTGCCATTTGTTTTCCGAATGCTCCTAATAAGAAACCCATTGTCCTTTTATCCTTGTGTTAGTGTCCTCGTAATTATATAAAGTATTTGTTTTCGCATGAATTGCCTTTTTTGTTCTTTTTTGTTAAGAAATGTTAACAAACTATTAAATAATATAGTATATAAAAAGTATATACTTTTTAACAAGTGTTATATATTGCGGGTTTGAGAGGGGTAAATTTTAAAAAATTTAAAAAAAAATTTTTTTAGGGAATTAATAATTTAAGAGTTTTTTGCATTCATTTATTAAAAATTCTTTACCGGGATTAATATTAATTATGTCCCATGGCAGTGGTGAATAATAGTCGAAATCCGCTTGTGCATAGTAATTTGTGTCAATATTGTGCATTTTGGCAGCTTTTTTAAATGCTCCGAGTTTACCGCCAAGTTTGTATACATCAATTAAATAATCTGTTAGGTTCGCGTCTCCACGAGACAATACTGCTTGATAATAATCCCATTTAGGGCTGGATATAGATGCTTGCATACCTAATTTATGTAATTCTTTTTTTAGATAATTAGATTTATTCTCAAGTATTTTTTCATCTTGTCTGCCTATCCATTGGAACGGGGTATTGGGTTTTGGTACAAAAGTAGAGAACCCAAACGAGAATGACATACCTTTATATTTTGTTTTTATTTTAGATGCCAATGCTATTATTTCTTTAATATCTTCTTCTGTTTCTGTCGGAATACCAATCATCCCGTAGAATTTTATTCCTTTTAGACCACAATTCTTCGCAACATCAATAGCTTTAAAAATTTGGCTTTCTGTTAAGTTTTTATTTATAACATTGCGTAGTCTTTCGCTTCCTGCTTCAATTGCAAGTGTTAAATTTTTTTGTCCTGCGTCTACAAGAGTTTGTACAATCTCTTGTTTAAAAGAGTCAACGCGAAGCGATGAAACCCCAATTTCAATATGTTCGCCGTTTTTAATTTTATTATGTATATAACGGCAAATTTCTTCAAAATCCGGATGAGCTGTGACTTGTGCGCCTAAAAGTGCGATTTTATTTGTATGTTTAAGCCCAAGTTCAATAGCAGAGATAATTTCTTCTTTTGGTACAAATCTTATGGGTAAATTAATATATGATGCAAGGCAAAATCCGCATCTGTTTGCGCACCCTCGTTCAACTTCTATAATAAATGTGTTTTTGAAGTAGGCGTTTTCACTGATTATAGGTGTGTATATGCACTTGGGAATTTTTTTTGTGATTTTGTTTATAGATTTTTGTTTTAGAGATGGTACATAAATGCCTTCAATATTCGCCAATAAGGTCAATTTCTCTTTTTTTGTTTTATTTTTGCAATTTTTCAAGATATTTGCAATCTCAATATTAATGTCTTCGCCATCTCCAATTACCATAAAATCAAAAATCTTATCATATAATCTTGGGTTTGCCGTAATTACAGGGCCTCCTGCGTACATAAGAGGGATCGAGTCATTTCTTTGTTCGGATTTAAACGGATATTGATTCTTTTCCATAAATCTCAATATTTCAATAAAATCCATATCAAATGAAAGAGAGAATGCGATTAAATCAATACTTTCTTTATGAAGCACTGTACTTGTTGTATCAGAATAAACTCTTTCTATATTAATACTATGTGTTTCATCAATCTGCTTATATAGCCATAGATATCCAAGCGATGAAAGCGCAAATGATTCTGGTCCCGGGAACACAAACCACATGCTCAAATCGGCCCTTTTGTCCTGTTGTCTGTTATATAAAAAGATATCATTACAACTTTGGTTCAATTTCATTCCCATTTTCTTTTTCATTGATTGGAGCAAGATACAATTCATCAAACAGTACGCATACTGTTGCGGCTATTGCAGGGGAAAGGATTACTCCCCAAATACCAAGAAATTCTTGTGCAATCATTAACGCTACTATTATTGTAATCGGATGTAATTTCATGAATTTGCCAAATAAAAATGGCCTTATTACATAGTTTGAAATTTGCTGTGCTGCCAAGAATAGAACTATTGCAAGAACTATCTTAACAATTCCTAACGGGTATGCAATCATTATTATTAATGCAAGTGCAATTGTCGGCCCAAGAATTGGTATAATGTCACAAATACCGGCAATTAAACCTAACAGTATAGGATAGTCTATTCCTAAAATGGCAACAGATATTGCAATCATTACGCCAACTGCAACCATGGATAAAATTTGTGCACGAATATAATTTCCTACTTTTGAGGTTATGTCATGCAGTATATAATCAGCTTTTTCTTTAAAATGTGGAGGGAAAAATTCTAAGAATTTAGCTTTTAAATATGTTCTGTCTACAATTATATAGAATATAAACATTGTGAGTATAATCAATAAGAAACACATTTGGAATATTGCAACTGTAAAGTTGCTTATGTGGTTAAAGAGATTTTGTGCAACGTCTGATGACGCTCCAATAATATTTTCTGTCGGTACGATATCAGAAAGTGAATGACCATATACGCTGAAATTAACAGCTGTTTCATATAATTTTACAACTTTTTCGGGAAGTATATTAATTAATAGTTCAATTTCTTTTACCCCCATTATTATGATAGGAAGTATAAGTGCAAATATAACAATAAAAACTACGAGTAGTGTGATTAGTGCAGCAACAGATCTATTTTTAACTTTTGCTTCCAGTTTATTAACAAAAGGGTTTAATGCCGCTGCAAGTACGAACGATGCAAAAAGTAACAGTAATAATCCCATAATTTTGGGAGCTATAAATAAAAATGCTATGGCAAGAATTATAAATATAATTGTCTTTATATTAAAAAATCTTTTAAACATGCAATTAATCTCCTATTTGTGTTCATTATATCATAATAATTTATATATTTGCCAAAATTGTCGTTTTATGCTATCATTGCTGAAAACGTTAAGATGAGGGTCTTGTAAATGAAAGCTAAAAGAATTTTTAAAAATTATAGAAGAGAAAGTGGTTTTTCACCTGCATTTACGCTTGCTGAAGTGTTAATTACTATAACAATTGTCGGAGTTGTTGCGGCAATGACTCTTCCGACTTTAATAAAAAAAATCGATAAGGTTAGATATAAAAATGCCTATCAAAGAACTCGTTCTGTACTGTTGCAATCTATGCGCAGTATGAAAGCTGCAGATGAAATCACCGGCTACAAAACAACTGAGGAATTTATGGAGAATTATAAAAAACACGCAAAAGTTGTACATGAGTGCCCTGCAGGTAATTTAAAAGGTTGCTTTCCGGAAGAATTTCAAGCCGGTAATTTAGAATATAATATTGGTGCTATAAAAACTGCAAAAAACCTTGGCAGAGATTGGGATGTTGATACAAATGTTGTCGGTTTTGTTCTTTTAGACGGTACAAGCGTTATTATGGCGTACGACACATCTTGTAATGATTCTAAACCTGATTATTGCGCTGCATTTGCATTTGACATGAATGGCATTAATTCGACTAACAGATTTACTGCAAATGGAGAATCAGATATTGGAACATTGAATGCTTCATTCTTTGAGTTATGCGGTTTGCCGTTAAAATTTGATAAAGATGGTAATCTTACAAACAAACAAGAAATTCAACAACTTGCAATGAAAGATCCGAATATTCTTGCGTGTATTCAAGATAATCAGGATAAGTTAGATACTTTAGCGAGCTCAGGTACCGGCGGCGGTGGCGGTGGCGGCGGTGGAAGATGTTTGGCTGCAGGTACTAAAATTGTCTTGGCTGATGGTTCTTCAAAGTTTATAGAAGATGTAGACTACAATGATGAATTGTTAGTATGGAATTTTGATGAGGGTAAATATGATTTTGCTAAACCGATTTGGATAAAAGTTGAAGAAGAAATCAATCAATACAATTTGTTGACTTTCTCTGATGGTACTCAATTAAAAACAATTAACCAGCATAGAATATTTAATAAAGAAGCAGGTAAGTTCACATATCCAATGACAGATGAGACACCAATTGGTACAACAACACTAATGTCTGATGGCAGAGAAGTTCAACTTGTTTCAAAAGAGGTTGTTCACGAAAATGTAAAATTTTATAATTTAATTACATCAAATCATTTCAATTGCTTTGCAAATGGTGTGTGCACTTCGAATAGATTTAATAATTTGTACCCGATTAAAGATTACAAATTTGTTAAAGATAATAGAGAGTTGGTCTCTTATGATAAGTACTCAAACATCATATCAAAAGAGTGGTATGAGGATTTGCGTTTAGCTGAGATGCCTGCGGATTTGGTCGATAGTGATTACTTAGAAAATATGAAACGTTTAGATAAAAAATCTTTACTTATTAATATATAGTTTATTATTAATATGTTTTGTATATAAAAAATCCCTCTTATTAAAGAGGGATTTTTCATTATTAGTTTATATACTAATTATTATTTTAATAATGCGCCAACTGCTTTGTATACATCCATACGTGTAGCAGCGTCTTTTTGAGCTTGAGCATACAAGTCTTCAGCAGCTTCAGGATTTGTTTTAAGTAATGACTTATAACGTCCTTCTGATCTGATGAATTCTTGATAATCACCTTTTGGCTCTTTAGCATCCCAAGTGAATGGTACTTCTGCTTCAGGATTATATCTGTATAGTGGGAAGTATCCTGCTTCAACCGCGCGTTTTTGCTCAGTTTGAGTCTTAGACATATCAATGCCGTGTGCAATACATGGAGCATATGCAAATATGATAGATGGTCCGTTGTATGCTTCAGCTTCTTGGAATGCTTTAAGAGTTTGTGCTCTGTCTGCACCCAGTGCAACTGATGCTACATAAACATAGCCATAAGACATACTCATTAAGCCCATGTTTTTCTTATATGTTTTCTTTCCGCCTGTTGCGAATTTTGCAACAGCACCGGTTGGAGTTGACTTAGATGCTTGACCTCCGGTATTTGAATATACTTCGGTATCAAGAACTAAGATATTAACATTTTGTCCTTGAGCAAGAACATGGTCAATACCGCCGTATCCTATATCATTTGCCCATCCGTCACCACCGATAATCCATACTGATTTATCTGTAAAGTAGTCTTGAAGTTCTCTAACTTTTGCTAAATCAGGGCAAGGACTATCAGCATATTTAGCAATTGCTTCTTTTGCTTTATTTTGAGCGGCAACAGCTTCTTCAGATTTTTCAGCAAAATGAGCCATTGCCTCTTCTAATGCGGATTTTAAATCTGCAGGAGTTTTTTCATTTTCAAGAACTTTGCCAACGTAAGTTTTTAAAGTATCTCTGTTTTGGTCAACTGCAAGTCTCATACCAAAACCAAATTCAGCATTGTCTTCAAACAATGAGTTAGCCCAAGCCGGACCTCTGCCTTCTTTAGTTTTAGTATAAGGAATTGTTGGGAATGTACCTGAGTATATTGATGAACAACCTGTTGCGTTTGCAACGATTGCATTTTCGCCGAATAATTGTGAAACCAATTTAACATAAGGTGTTTCACCGCAGCCTGCACATGCGCCGGAGAATTCAAACAGTGGTTTTCTAAGCATTGCACCTTTAATTGTCTTAGTAGTATTTTTGCCCATTACGTTATCAGGTAAACTGTCAAAGAATTTTTCATTTGCATCTTCACCCGCAGCTTCTTCTGCTTCTATTGATGACCAAGTAAGTGCTTCTTTGCCTGCAACTTTTGACATAGGACATTGATCCACACAAACACCGCAGCCTGTACAATCTTTGCAGTATACTTGAACTTTGAATTTTTCTCCGTGATCATTTGGTTTTGCATCAACTGTTGTAAATGAAGCTGGTGCGTCTTTCAAAGATTCAGGTTCTGCAAGTTTTGTTCTGATTGCTGCATGTGGGCATGCAGATGCGCAAATACCACACTGAATACAAGTTTCAGAGTTCCATTTTGGAACGCGAGGTGCTATGCCGCGTTTTTCAAGACAAGCTGTTCCTGTTGGTATTACACCGTCCACTGACATTGCTGAAACAGGAATATCGTCACCTTTTTGTCTCATAGATGGTTCAATGATTTTCTTTGCAAAATCATCAGCATCAGCAGGTATCATTTCAACGTGCTCTGCGTGTGCAACACCGTCTAAAGAAGCCGGAATTACAACTTCTTCAGTAGCGTTGATTGCAGCATCAATAAGTGCCAAGTTCATATTAACGATGTCATCACCTTTTTTCTTAAAGGTTTTAACAGTCATTTCTTTCATTCCTTCATAAGCTTGTTCAAACGGTATAATTCCGGATACTTTGAAGTATGCAACCATCATAACTGTATTTGCACCTTTACCACGTAAACCAGGTTGTTGATGAATAAGCTTTTCAGCATCTACATTGTAGAATTTGATTTTCTTATTAATAATAGTCTCTTGCATATCTCTTGTTAAGTGTGAGAATGCTTCTTCCTTTGACCAAGGAGAATTTAATAAGAATGTACCGCCCTCTTTAATTCCTTTAAGCAAGTCATATCTGCCAACATAAGCATGAGCAGAACAAGAAACAAAGTCCGGTGCAGTAATCAAATATGTTGATTTAATTTGTTTATCTCCAAATCTTAAGTGAGAAACAGTTACACCAAATGATTTTTTAGAGTCATACGCAAAGTATGCTTGAGCATCTTTGTTTGTATATTGACCGATAATTTTAATTGAGTTTTTGTTAGCACCAACGGTACCATCAGATCCCAAGCCCCAGAACATACAATTTGTTGTTCCTGCAGGTTCTGTAACGATGTGTTCATCAATTGGTAATGATTTGTGTGTTACATCATCATTGATACCAACTGTAAATCCATGGAATCCTTCTTTTTCTGAATGCTTGTATATAGCAAGTACCATTGACGGTGTAAATTCTTTAGAAGCTAAACCATAACGACCGCCGATTACTCTGATACCTTTACCTTCGACAGCTGCAACAACGTCTAAGTATAAAGGTTCACCAATTGAACCAGGCTCTTTAGTTCTATCCATTGCAACAATTCTCTTGACTGTTGATGGAAGTGCTTCGTTAAATCTTTTAACGTCAAATGGTCTGTATAATCTAACCTTAACCAAACCATATTTTGTACCGCGAGTAGAGTTCAAGTATTCGATTGTTTCTTCAATAGTTTCACAACCGGAACCCATAGCTACGATAACGTCAGTTGCATCAGGAGCACCAACATAATCGAACGGATGATATTGACGTCCGGTAACTTTTGCAACTTTATCCATGTATTCCTGAACAATTTCAGGAACTGCATCGTAGTATTTGTTAGAAGTTTCACGACCCTGGAAGTATACGTCTCCGTTTTGAGCCCCAACTTTTGAAACAGGAGCTTCAGGTCTTAGAGCTCTTTGTCTGAATTCTTCAATATATTTTGGTTCAACTAAAGAAGCTATATCTTCATAAGAAATTTCTTCAATTTTGTGTACTTCGTGTGACGTTCTAAATCCGTCAAAGAATTGTAAGAACGGAACTTTAGCCTTATATGTTGCTAAATGTGCAACTAAAGCCAAATCCATTTCTTCTTGAACAGAGTTAGCTGCTAACATTGCATAACCTGTGTTACGACAAGCCATAACGTCTGTATGGTCCCCAAAGATTGCCAATGATTGAGCTGCTAGAGCACGAGCTGCAACGTGAATAACGTGTGGAAGCATTTCTCCTGCAACTTTATGCATAACAGGTATCATCAATAACAAACCTTGAGAAGCTGTATATGTAGAAGTTAAAGCTCCTGCAGCCAAAGAACCGTGAACAGCACCTGCTGCGCCTGCTTCAGATTGCATTTCTGCAACTTTTACTTCTTTTCCCCAGATATTTTTCTTGTGTTGTGATGCCCATTCATCAATCCATTCACCCATTGTAGATGAAGGTGTAATAGGGTAAATTGCTGATACTTCGCTTAATGCATACGCAACGTGCGCTGCAGCGTAGTTACCATCAACTGTGATAGTTTTAGCCATAAATTATAACCTCCTTATTTTACTGCTTAATATCCACAACTAATTAATATTATGTTATTACAAACATGCTTAATATTCAAAAGTTTGGTTGTGTAAATTATTGTAAAGATTACCCTAAAATCGATAAATTTTTTTTTTCACAAGTCTTATCTTATATGGCAGGTGAAGTATGAATATATCCATTATTCCAAATATTTACAGTTACAATAATGTTCAATCAAAAGTAAACACCAGTGTTAAGTACCCAAATCTGGCTCCATTAAAGCATGATACAGTATCATTTACTTCGGCTATGTCGATTTCAGAAAGTATATGGGGTAATTATGTAAAAGAGCTGCCAAGGCTTCAACGTATAGCGACTGTATACCTTGATGCAACTGAGGCTGTTGCAAATAAGTTTAAAGAGGATGGTGTATTTTTCGTGCGTGAAATGTTTGAAAATACTGCCGTAAAAGCCCCTGACTCTAAATTATCAAAAGTTAATCGTTCAAAAAATTTTGTTGTAAGAGATCCGATTAGAACAATCTTATTTGTTAAAAATCCTTATGATCTTTCAATTTTGTTTGAAAAAATTATCCCAGAATACACGACAAAAAGAGGGTATAAGATTGCGTCAATTGCTAAATCAATTGGTAAACTAATGGAAAGAGGCTATGTCCCTGTTGAAGAAGAAAAACTAATTAGTAAATTCTTTGAAATTGAGCATACAAAAGAATCTCATACAAAATATTTTAGAGAGCTTAAAAAATATCGATACGGATATGATGAAGCTAAGAAGATGCTTGCTAAATATTTAAAAGAAGGTAAAACTCCAAACAGAGATGAATATATTGAAATTGCTAAACTTCTAAAAAAATATGTTCCGGATGTTGATATTAGGTTGGACAAAAATATGATAGATATGTCTGCAGTTCCTGAAGAATACAGATATGCCATAGGTAAACCGCAAAAATCCGGTTATGAAGATATTCAGCTGCGTTTTATTCGTGATGTAGATAAAGATAAGCAAAGTCCAATTTATCATGAACTAATAATTCAATTTGGTCCTACATATAATAGAAATGCATTCAAAGAGCATGAATTAGTCTATGAGCCTTTAAGACTTTTTGAGGAACTTCATATTCCTTTGAATATGCCTGTAAAAGGTGAAGTAAATTTCAGAGAATATCCTGAAAAAGGTGTTGAAAAATTTATATCTGATATTAAAGATATGTTCAGGACAAAAGTTTCAAAAGTATTAATTAATAACGGTAAAAATGAAGACTACTTTGGGGATGTTGATGGTAATGATGAAATTTTCTTCAATTCTTCAGATATTAAAAAATTCGAACGCAGGTTCTCAAATATTAACGGATTTTTAAGAGAATATTACAAGCAACAAATTGCAAAAGCTCAGATTAGTTCTATGGCATCAGGGCAAATTTCTAAAGACCAAAAAGATGATTTAAAGCTTTTAAAAAATATAAAACTAATGTTTGTAAATACTATTGAAACACTAAATAATGAGCACGATTTGAAAGGTTAATCAAAGTGTTATAATTGCAACGTTTTCTATATGGTATGTATGACAAAACATATCAAATGGTTGTATTGATTTTATTTTGGCTCCTTTGTCTTTTAAATATTTCAAATCCCTTGCAAGTGTGGCGGGATTACATGATACATATATGATGGTGTTAGAAGATAATTTTAATGCGCTATCGAGTGATTCAGTTGTGCAGCCTTTGCGTGGCGGGTCAAGAATAATAACATCAAATTTTCGTTTTTCATTAGACAAAAATTTGCCAGCATCTCCACTATTAAATTCGATATTATTAATTTTGTTTAATTGTGCACTTTGTTTTGCTAATTCAACAGATTTCATATTTTCTTCTATTGAAACGACTTTTTTTGATATATCTGAAACGCAAATCCCAAATGCGGAAATTCCTGCATATGCGTCTAATATCGTAGGATTTTTAAAATTCTCGGCTATGTAGTTTTTAACGTATTTGAAGATGTTTTCAGCGCTTTTAGGATTAACTTGGAAAAATGTTTCTGCCCCTATGATAAACTTTTTGTCAAGAATCTTTTCTATTATGTAATCTGCTCCGCATAGACATTGTGTTTCATTGCCAAGAATGACGTTTGTCTTTTTATTGTTAAAATTTATACAAACACCTGATATTTCTTTAAATTTCTCAGATAAATTTTGTGCAAAATTTAAATATTTTGAGCTAATTTTTGTGTCGTTTACAACAAGGACAATTAAATTCGTATTATTATATGAAGAATGTCTAATTACTACATGTCTTAAATCTCCGGTATGTTTCACTTCATTATAACCGCTAATTTTGTAAATAGGGGCATTTTCTCTTATATATTCAATAATATCGTCACATATTTCCGGTTGTATAGGACAATATTTTATATTGACAATCTCATGAGAAGATGGTTTATAATATCCTGCAAGTATTCTTCCGGAATTTTTAGTTTGTGATACCGGGTATTGTATTTTGTGCCTGTAATTCTTAATTTGTGGACTTGGTTCGGGGCTAGGTATTTTTATATCAAGCCCTCCGATTTTGTCCATTGTTTCTTGGACTATTTTTTGTTTAAGTTCCAGCTGATATTCATAGTCAATATATTGAATTTGACATGCTCCGCAAATTTTTTGCATAGGGCAAAATGGTTTAACTCTATGAGGACTGGGTTTGATAATCTCAACAACACTCCCATTTGCATAGTGTTTGTTAATTTTGTCAATTTTAATTTCAACTTCATCTCCCGGGCATACATTTTGTGTAAATACAACAAAGTTGTCTATTCTGGATAATCCCAGTCCGAGATTTGTAATTTTGTCTATAGTTACTTTGTACTTTTCACCCAATTGCATATATTAATTATAGCATGATTTGTATTTACGATTATTAAAATATTTGCAAGACTTGTGTAATATGTTATATTTTTAATAGTGAAATAATAGGGATGAGCGTGATGAAAAAAATAATTATATCTTTGGTTTTATTAATTCCGTTGCTAACCGGATGTACTAATATAAATGCAAAGTTGACTATAAATAAAGATGATTCTGCTTCAATTGAAGCGGTTGCCAATTATAAAGGTGATTTATTCGGCGATAAGTCTTATGAAACTATTACTATTTTGAATAATTACCAAAAATTTCTGGATGATAACTATGTTGTTTACAAAAAAGAGGGCTCACCATCAAGCATTTATGCAAGGAAAAGAGTTAAAAATATAAGATATTCTGATTTAGATTTAAGTTCTCTTGGTTTTGTTACAAATCTGCCAAGCGGGCGTTTTGTTGATGTAAAGAAGAATTTATTTGCTAAACTATACAAAATAGATATGTCTTATGACTATAACAAACAACAAAATAAAGTAGCTTTCGCGGATGAAAAAGATTTAAATAAATCTGTCGGAGGTTTAGTTCCTGAATATTATCAAAAATACGCACAAGAGGAGTCAGAAGAAACTGCTAACCCTAACGAAGAAAAAGATGATTTTTTAAGTAATATGGATGAGTCAATATTTTTGTTAGAAGATGATTCATCTACTGACGATATACAAGAGCAGGATGATGAATTTGACGCTGTTTTCTCTGTTAAATTGCCATATTTTGCAGCATATAGTAATGCTGACATATCAAAGGGCATGGATACATATATATGGAGAATCAAAAAAGACGGGGTTACAAATATTAAATTGCAATATATTGTCTACAATGGCTGGTCAATTGCATTTTTAATTTTGCTATTTATATTACTCTTGCTTTACCTTGCAAAAAGAATTTTGCGTCATGATGCTCAAAAACGAATAGGCTCAGAGAATTAATCGTTATTCTATGTTCTTGTTATGAAATTACTTAGTTTTGCATGGCAAATGTAAGATTTAAAACATGTATTTGACATCATGCCAATTTATTCATAAAATGATTTTATCAATGAACTAAGAAGAGTTTCAAATTAGGAAGTTATGAAAAATTTTTTTATGAAACATGTAGAGCGGTTCCGTAAGGCGTTTACCCTTGCCGAGGTGTTAATAACTCTTGCCATCATTGGTGTTGTTGCTGCTTTAACTATGCCAACATTAATTACTACTTGTCAAAAGTTTATTACACAAGTGAAAGTAAAGAAAGCATATGCAATTATATCTCAGACAACACGTATGGCAGAAGATGACTATGGACATGTTAGTCTTTGGGATTTGGACGAAGGTGAATCTTGGCCAATTGCTAAAAAATTTACAGAAACATACATTATACCTTATCTAAAGGTTAATTATACCTGTAAACAAAATAACAATGAAAAGACCTGCGATTATAAAATGTATGGATTGAACGGGAAAGAATATAAAAACATATACAAAAACAAAACCTTCCGTTTTTATACTGTTGATGGTACTTTTGTAATGGTATGGGCATTTTATAGGTCAAACTATTCGGGGCATAAAAAACGAGCTTCTATATTCTTTGATATAAATGGCCCAAAACTTCCAAATGTTGTTGGTAAAGACATATTTAAACTTGAATATATTATTGAATCTACGACAAAAGAGGCAAACAAAATAGGAAAAATTTTACCTGCCTGGATAGATGAAGATAGAAACAGATTGATGTCTAACAAAAATGAAATGTGTAATAGCAAACAAGACGGTATAGCTTGCCTTGCATTAATATATAAAGATGGCTGGAGAATTTCTCCTGATTACCCTTGGAAGTAGAATTAAAGATTAAATACCGAAATCGTAAGATTAGCTTTAATGATTTTTATATATAAAGATTAAGCCTCAATAGAGATATTCTACTGAGGCTTAATCTGGACTTAAAGCGGCGCAGTTAGAACTTTTTGTAAAAGAATATTTAACCGAATTAAGAAGCCCCGACAATGTTTTACTACTTCGTCAATTAGAAGCATATACATTGGCCGCTTAAAAATTTGCATAAAAAAAGCGGGGTTTTACCCCCGCCCGTTTGGCTTACCGTAATAAAAAGAAAGGCTACAATTTATTTACATAGTCAATTAAAGCAAACATACGATTTAACCAACCATGTAAAAATGTTCTAAAATTGGCCTTTTTGGCTAAATTATTGTAATAGCGTATGCGTTCTAAAAAATAAGTTTCTAAATCGTTCCATTGGCAAGCCTTTAAAAAGTCGTTTACTTTTCCTACGCCACAATTTACCGCCGTATCAAAACAAACGACCGCAAATTTTTTAGTCATTTTATCGCATTTGGCCGCTAACCAATAATTTTTATAGTAAATTTCTTTTACTTCCGCGTCGGTTATTAGTTTAACGCTTTTTGCCGCTTGGCCTTTTGATTTTAACCAAGTATTATAAGTACCTTGTGTTATGCCTTTATTTGTTGCCCCGCCGGGGTCGTTTGGGTTATTTACATAGCCGCCCTCGCGTTCCAAAACAAATTTTAAGGCCTGTTCAAACTCTTTAGAATACATTTTAACCCCCTTTGAATAAA